>ERZ1643246.241-NODE-241-length-72324-cov-7.477812_pt1 | contig 72324 bp, 72 predicted proteins | sample MGYA00579265_ERZ1643246 | MGnify/ENA primary metagenome ERZ1643246 (study PRJEB29033, sample SAMEA4952261) | chicken gut metagenome | biome: Broiler Chicken; feature: Gastrointestinal Tract; material: Caecum | place: Ireland | collected 2018 | study: Broiler... | reverse complement strand
GTCCAACATTCATGACTTTAGCACCAAATAGTATCACTAAAGTTCGTGTATATGTTTACTTAGAAGGACAAGACGTAGATAACTATGATTTTGCTCAATTAGGAAAACAAATCACAGTTAATTTTGGATTCACTAAAGAAAGATTTGACGGTGAAGATGTTGGTCATACTGGACCTGAATTACCAGATGATGTTCAATCAACAAGAAGTGCAGAATATGCTGCAAATGGAACAGTTGAAAACATTTCTGAAACAAGTGTAACTTACAGCGATGGCAAATTCAGTATTCCAAGAACAGTTATGGAATTCACATTTACAGACAATGATGTATTAATGAAAGCTACTTATGTAACTGCTACAACTGAAGAAGAAGCTCATTGGGATATTACAGAAGTAGGACCATAGGAGGATTATGATGAAAAAGAAATATAACGAAAAACAAAGCAAAAAAATTAGAAATTTAGTCGTAATCTGTGTATTGTGTGGAGTGGTTTTAGCCGCTTCCACCTATGCATGGTTCATTGGTATGAAAACGGTTAATGTTTCAAGTTTTGATATCAAAATTGCAACAACAGAAGGTCTTTACTTATCTATGAATGGTAAAGATTGGACTTATGAACTTGATGTGGCAAATGCTGAACAATATACAAACAATGCCAATCAAATTGACGGAGTTGAACTTGTACCTATGAGTACAGTGGGAGATATGGACACAGCTTCATCAAGAATGAAATTATATGAAAAAGGAAGTTTAACAGCAACACCAGGAGGATATCGTTTACTTGCTAGTCAAGTAGATAATAATGTAAATAAAGTACAAGACGGAACAGAATTCTTAGAAGGAAAAGGATACGTAGCATTCGATTTATTCATCAAAAACTTATCTGGTGAAGAATACTATGTAGAAAATAACCCATTAAATGAAGAAGCAATTTATTTAACGACAAACTCATCTGTAACTGTAGGTGAAGCTGGAGAAGAAAATACAGGTATTGAAAACTCAATTCGTGTTGCTTTCGCTCAATTAGGACGTGTAAGTGCCGATGTAACAGATGAAACAAGAATTACAGGAATTACTTGTGCAAACAATGGTACAAATACAGATGCAGATTATGTAACAGGAATTTGCCGTACAGCTCAAATTTGGGAACCAAATGATACAGCCCATGTTCAAAATGCAATTTCTTGGTATGAAAAAGCTTGTAATACAAGACAAAGTACTGGAACAGATGTTGAAGCAGATGCTTCATACAATATTGGAACAAAATGTACGACAATTGAAAACGGAACAGCTTATCAAAGTTACGTTGTAGGTAAAGAAATCAATGTTGGATCAAATGTTAACGTATACGATGGAGCAAGATACAACACTTATACAAAATCAATCGATGATGGATATTTAGTAGATCTTGATACATTTACAGATACTGAAAAGGTTTTAACTGGTACTGCTCGTCCAACATTCATGACATTAGCACCTAATAGTATCACAAAAGTTCGTGTATACGTTTATCTAGAAGGACAAGACGTAGATAACTATGACTTTGCTCAATTAGGAAAACAAATTACAGTTAATTTTGGATTCACTAAAGAAAGATTTACTGAAGGTGATGTAGATTACGATGGACCATCTACAGATATTACTGAAAGAAAAGTAGACTACACAGCTACAGGAGCTATTTCAGCAATTACACCAGACACAATCACTTATGATACAAATGCTCATCAATTTACAGTACCTGCTGATTACAAATCTGACTTCACATTTACAGACGGATCAACTGGTAAAACAGCAACTTACAGTAATGCAGATGGAAAAGACAGCTGGACAATTGCAGATACTCCATAAAATCAAATAGGACAAGAAATTGTCCTTTTTTTGTTCTAAAAAAATCGACAAAAATCGACATTTCACATTGACTTTTATAAGTAGATATTTTAAAATAATATTGTATTGTAAAGAATATCCGAGGGCGACTGTAGTATGTTAGGTTGAGGAAAAAGAAAGGAAACAATATGTAAAATAAAAAGATTTTCTAGTTTGTTAAAACAAGTTTGATTAGATTTTTATTGAAACAGAAGATTCTTTCTTTTTTTGTAGAGTTGATATTATTACAATAAGGTTTTGTTTTAAAAGAAACTGTTGTTAGTACTTGTTTTTCCGGAAGGCAGTTTGCTTTAAAATGAAACATCAAAAAAAGGGAAGGAAAGAGGTAAAAATGGAAAACAAACGAAATGCCAAGCATGAAAAGCGAATTAAAAAATTAGCTGTTGTTTGTGCATTGTGTGCTGTAATCATATCTGTATCCACTTATGCATGGTTTATTGGTATGAAAACGGTAAATGTTTCGGGGTTTGATGTAGAAATTGCAACAACAGAAGGCCTTTACCTATCACTTAATGGTGAAGACTGGGATTACACAGTAAAAATTAATGAAGACAACGTTACAACAGCTGGTTATGAAGGAAATACAAACAGCTGGGGTGGCGAAGGATTAATTCCAATGAGTACCGTTGGAAAAATCAATACAGGTTCATCTAGATTAACCATGTATGAAAAAGGTTCATTCACTGCCAGTCCAGGTGGATATAGAATCATGGCAAGTGAAGTAGAAAATACTGGATTAACTGAAGCAAATGGTTATGTAGCATTTGACTTATTTATTAAAAACTTATCTGGAAATGAATATTATACAAATCTAGATTTAAAAAATGAAGAAGCAATCTATTTAACACCAGAATCAAAAGTAATTGTTTCAGATGCTGGTGCAGATGCAGATAAAACAGGAATCGAAAATTCAGTTCGTGTAGCATTCGCTCAAATTGGTCGTGTAATAGCTACGACAGGAGCAGATGCAGAAGCTGATGATTATGAAGAACAAATCGCTAAAATCACAGGAATTAGTTGTGCTGGCGGTGGAGGTGTAACAAGCATTTGCTCAAGAGATGCTAAAATTTGGGAACCAAATGATACAGCTCACGTAGACAATGCAATTAATTGGTATAGCACAGCTTGTAAAAAGAGAACAGGTGCAGATATTACAGATTCTAGTTCTTTTGGAGCAGCTTGTGATGCAATTGCAGATGGAACATTCTATCCAACATATGCTGTAAGTGGTGTCATTGATGAAACCGATCAAGTAGATACTTATGATGGAGCAGAATATAATGGTTGGACAAATTCTGTAAGTGCTACTGCTCAAAAAGGAAAATTAGTAGCTGTAGATACATTTACAGATACAGATAAAAATAAAAAAGGTGTAGATCGTCCAGAATTTATGTATTTAGCACCAAATAGTATCACAAAAGTTCGTGTATACATTTACCTAGAAGGACAAGACGTAGATAACTATGACTTTGCTTCATTAGGAAAACAGATTAGTATTAATTTTGGATTCACTAAAGAAAGATTTGATGGTGAAGATGTTAATCATACTGGACCAGAATTACCAGACAGTGTTCAATCTGTAAGAAAAGTTGATTACACAGCTACAGGTACTGTTACAAATATTGTTCCAGATACTGTAACATTCGATGCTAACGTATTTAGTGTACCAAGAGAAGTTATGGAATTTACATTTGACGATGATGGAACTGCTAAGAAAGCAACCTATGAAACTCCAAGTGTAGCAGAACCAGACGGTAAATGGACAATTGAAGATGTCGTAGAAGGTCCATAGGAGGTTAGCATGAACAAAGGAAAAAAGAAATATAACGAAAAACAAAGTAAAAAAATTAGAAACTTGGTTGTAATCTGTGTATTGTGTGGAGTGGTTTTAGCCGCTTCCACCTATGCATGGTTCATTGGTATGAAAACGGTTAATGTTTCAAGTTTTGATATCAAAATTGCAACAACAGAAGGTCTTTACTTATCTATGAATGGTAAAGATTGGACTTATGAACTTGATGTGGCAAATGCTGAACAATATACAAACAATGCCAATCAAATTGACGGAGTTGAACTTGTACCTATGAGTACAGTGGGAGATATGGACACAGCTTCATCAAGAATGAAATTATATGAAAAAGGAAGTTTAACAGCAACACCAGGAGGATATCGTTTACTTGCTAGTCAAGTAGATAATAATGTAAATAAAGTACAAGACGGAACAGAATTCTTAGAAGGAAAAGGATACGTAGCATTCGATTTATTCATCAAAAACTTATCTGGTGAAGAATACTATGTAGAAAATAACCCATTAAATGAAGAAGCAATTTATTTAACAACAAACTCATCTGTAACGATTGGTGAGGCTGGAGAACAAAATACTGGTATTGAAAACTCAATTCGTGTTGCTTTCGCCCAATTAGGACGTGTAAGTGCTGATGTAACAGATCAAGCAAGAATTACAGGAATTACTTGTGCAAATGATGGAGACGATTCAGATCCAGATTATGTAACAGGAATCTGCCGTAATGCTCAAATCTGGGAACCAAATGATACAGCCCATGTTCAAAATGCAATTAATTGGTATAACAAAGCTTGTAATACAAGAAAGTCAGGAGGAACAGATGTTGAAGCGGATGCTTCATATAACATTGGAACCGCTTGTACAACTATAGCAGATGGAAATGCTTATCCAACTTATGCAATTAGTCGTGAAATTATTGTTGGCGACAACGTTAATATTTATGACGGAACAGCTTATAATACATATACAGCAAACACAACGGATTATGCTACTTATGATGCTGCAGAAGAAAAAGATAATTATAAATTAGTTGAGTATCCATATTTTACAGATACAATGAAAAATTTAACAGGAACAGCTCGTCCAACATTCATGACATTAGCACCTAATAGTATCACAAAAGTTCGTGTATACGTTTATCTAGAAGGACAAGACGTAGATAACTACGACTTTGCTCAATTAGGAAAACAAATCACAGTTAATTTTGGATTCACTAAAGAAAGATTTACTGAAGATGATGTGGATCATGAAGGACCATCTACAGATATTACAGATCGTATTCTATATTATGAAGCAGAAGGTACAGTTGATACCATTTCAAATCCAGCAATCACTTACAATGCTGCAAATAAACAATTCATTATTCCAGTTTCTGTAAAAGAAAGCTTTACATTTAACGATAATGGAACACCAAAAACAGCAACATTTAGTGAAAATACTCCAAATTTAAATAGTGATGATACTTGGACAATCGCTTAATTGTCAAGAATGCAAATTTATAAAGGAAAAGAAACGATAAAGATTGACATCGTTTCTTTTTTTTGCTAAAGTGATTATAAGTTATTCTTTAGTTGGACTGGTGATCTCTTGGAACATTATTTTACAAACAATCAAAATCTTCGTAGCGAAATGCGTACAATTGATTTTGAAAACAATGGGATTGTTTTCACTTTTTTAAGTGATTTAGGTGTATTTTCTAAAAATCACATCGATTATGGGAGCAAAACATTAGTCGAAAAAATTATAAAAGAACATCCAAAATGTCAAAACCTTTTAGACGTGGGCTGCGGTTATGGTTTTATTGGAATTGTTTTAGGAAAAACTTTTAACGTACCAGTAGATTTAGTAGATATCAATAAAAGAGCGGTACATTTAGCGAGCATTAATATAGAAAAAAACAAAATAGAAGGAGAAGCCTTCGTAAGTGATATTTATCAAGAAGTATCAAAAAAGTATGATCTTATAGTAACAAATCCACCGATTCGGGCTGGTAAAAAAGTAGTGTTGAAAATTTTAAAAGAAGCAAAAAATTATTTACAAAAAGATGGAGAGTTATGGTATGTAATTCGCAAAGATCAAGGTGTAAAGAGTATTATGAAAGAAATTTCGATGGAATATACAAATGAGGTGGTTGCAAAAGAGAAAGGTTTTTATGTAGTTCGTGCGAAAACCGTTGACAACTAATTATTTTATTGCTAGAATTATAAATTGGTGACGTGTTAGTTTTTTGACGTTAAAATGAGTTTTCAAAAAATAGAAATTGGATGGGGTGAAATCGTGGCTTACAAATTAAAAAAATGTGGAGATTACAGAACAAGAAGAAGTTTTTCAAAAAGCAAAAATACGATGGAGTTAACAGATCTTTTGGAAGTCCAAAAGAAAAGTTTTCAAAAGTTTTTAGAAGAAGGAATTCGTGAAGTATTTGACGAATTATTTCCTGTGGAAAGTTTTACTGGGAATGTTACCTTAGATTTTGGGGAATATTCTTTTGATGAACCAAGATATTCTATTAAGGAAGCAAAAGAAAGAATGGTGAATTATGCTGCACCATTAAAAGTCCAAGCTCGTGTTTTTATTCATGAGACAGGCGAAGTAAAAGAGCAAGAAATTTTCCTAGGCGATATGCCTTTAATGACAGATTCAGGAACATTTATTATCAACGGAGCTGAACGTGTTATCGTATCTCAATTGGTACGTAGTCCTAGTGTTTATTTTAAAAGAGAAATTGACAAAAATGGACGTCGTATTCTAAGTGGAGAGATGATTCCAAACAAAGGTACTTGGCTTGAATTTGAAACCGATGCCAGAGATGTTATTTTTGTGCGTATAGATCGTACAAGAAAAGTACCAGTTACAACTTTTTTAAGAGCATTAGGTTTATCAAGCAATGAAGATATTTTAAATGTATTTGGAGAAAACGATTACTTATTAAATACCTTTGAAAAAGATAGTACGAAAAATACAGACGAAGCATTAATTGAAATCTATGAGAAATTACGTCCAGGAGAACCAGCAACATTAGATTCGGCTAAAAACCAATTAATCATGCGTTTCTTTGATCATTTCCGCTATGATCTTGCAAAAGTTGGACGTTACAAATTTAACAAAAAATTAAATGTTCGCGATCGCTTAGTAGGAACAAAATTAGCCGAAGACATAAAAGATGCTGAAGGAAATGTGGTTGTACCTAAAGATACAGTAGTTACAAAAGATATCTTAGAAAAAATGTCTGATGCTTTAAAGAATGGTTTTGGAATTCATAAAGTATTAATTCATGAAGAATTAGATACATATGACGAAGTTCAAGAAATTAAAGTATATGATAAAAATCATCCAGATAAAATTATTCCTATTATTGGAGTAGTAGAAACAACCGAAGAACGTCGTTTAACCATTCCAGACATTTATGCTTCAGTGAATTACTATTTAAATCTTCACAGTGGCATTGGTAGTACAGATGAAATCGATAACTTAGGAAATCGTCGTGTAAGACAAGTTGGTGAATTGATTGAAAAACAATTCCAAGTTGGAATGGCAAGAATGGAAAGAGTTATCCGTGAACGTATGACGACTCAAGAAGCAGAAGATATTACACCAAAATCTTTAATTAATATTCGTCCAGTTACAGCAGTATTAAAAGAATTTTTTGGATCTTCACAACTTTCAAAATTCATGGATCAAATCAATCCAATTGCTGAATTAACCGATAAAAGACGTTTATCAAGCTTAGGACCAGGCGGACTTTCTCGTGATCGTGCTGGAATGGATGTACGTGATGTTAATGCTAGCCACTATGGTCGTATTTGTCCGATCGAATCTCCAGAAGGTCAAAACATTGGATTAATTACCTCTTTAGCTGGATACGCCAAAATTAATGAATATGGATTTATTATGACTCCATATCGTCGTGTAATTAACGGTCAAGTACAAATGGACGATGTTCATTATATGACTGCCGATGAAGAAACAGATTACTATATTTCTCAAGCAAATATTGCCCTAGATGATGACAATAGAATTATAGACGATCAAGTAATCGTTCGTTATAACGGCGACAACGTGATGATTAGCAAAGATAAAGTAGACTTTGTGGACGTATCACCAAGCCAAGTTGTATCTATTACGACAAGTTGTATTCCATTTTTGAACTATGACGATGCCAATCGTACCTTAATGGGTTCAAACATGCAACGTCAAGCTGTACCATTGTTAAAATCTGAAGCTCCAATTGTCGGAACAGGAGTAGAATGGGTAGCGGCAAAATATGCAGGAAGTAGTGTAGTAGCAAAAGCAGATGGAGTAGTAGATTATGCGGATGCTAAAAAAATTGTCGTTTTAAATGCAAAAGGAAAAGATGTTTACTACTTGGCAAATTTTGAAGGCAACAATGCCGGTGCTTGTACAAATCATGTTCCAGTAGTCCATAAAGGCGACAAGATTAAAGCCGGTCAAGTCATTGCCGATGGCCCAAGTACCGATCATGGAGAATTAGCATTAGGAAAAAATATGACAGTTGCGTTCATGACATACAACGGATACAACTATGAAGACGCAGTTATTTTAAATGAACACTTAGTAAAAGACGATGTATATACATCTTTACATATTGAAACTTATGAAATTGAATGTCGTGATACAAAATTAGGACCAGAAGAAATTACTAGAGATATTCCAAACGTCGGAGAAGAAGCACGTAAAAACTTAGACTCTGAAGGAATTGTTCGAATTGGTACAGAAGTAAAAGAAGGCGACATCTTAGTAGGAAAAGTTACACCAAAAGGTGTTCAAGAACTTACAAGTGAAGAGAAATTATTACATGCAATTTTTGGTGAAAAAACTCGTGAAGTAAGAGATACATCTTTACGTGTTGAACACGGAGCAGCAGGTATTGTTCATGATGTAAAAGTATATACGAAAGAAAATAGTGATGAACTTCCAGCAGGTGTCTTTAAGATTATTCGTGTATACATTATTCAAAAACGTAAAATCCAAGTCGGCGACAAGATGAGTGGTCGTCATGGTAACAAAGGTGTTATTTCACTTGTTTTACCAGAAGAAGATATGCCATATTTACCAGACGGTACTCCAGTAGATGTTATGTTAAATCCATTAGGTGTTCCATCTCGTATGAATATCGGTCAAATTCTAGAAGTTCATTTAGGAATGGCTGGTAAAAAATTAGGCGTTCATTATGCTACACCAGTATTCGATGGAGCAAACTTAGATGATATTCACGAAGAAATGCGTGAAGCAGGAATGAGTGAAGATGGAAAAGTAACACTTTACAATGGACGTACAGGTGAACCATTCGAACACAAGATCAATGTCGGTGTTATGTACATGGTTAAATTACATCACATGGTAGATGACAAATTACATGCAAGAGCAACTGGACCTTACTCATTAGTAACGCAACAACCATTGGGTGGTAAAGCTCAATTCGGTGGTCAACGTTTCGGAGAAATGGAAGTTTGGGCATTATATGCTTATGGTGCTGCTCATGTATTACAAGAAATCCTAACAATTAAATCAGATGATGTAATTGGACGTGTCAAAGTATATGAAGCTTTAGTAAAAGGAAAGACAGTGAACCAAGCTGGTGTTCCAGAATCATTTAGAGTATTGATTAAAGAATTCCAAGCTTTAGGCTTAAATGTTCAAATTATTAACAATAAAGATGAAGTATTAGACTTAAAAGATATTGAAGCTGAAGAAGAAAAAGAAGATATTATTAAAATTGATGAAATAGATTTAAAAAATGACGATTTAGAAGCCTCTTTAGAAGAACCAGAAGAAGAACCTTATGAAGAGGAAGAAGATGAATTTGAAGGCGACAGTTTAGATGATTTAGAATTTCCAGGAGATATCGCTTTAGATGAAGACGAGGAGGGGGAAGATCTATGATTGAAGTAAATAATTTTAAAGGAATTAAAATTGGACTTGCAAGTCCAGAGCAAATTCGTTCTTGGTCTTATGGAGAAGTAAAAAAACCTGAAACAATAAATTACCGTACTTTAAAACCAGAACGTGATGGATTATTTTGTGAAAAGATCTTCGGACCTACAAAAGATTACGAATGTTCCTGTGGAAAATATAAAAGATTACGTTATAAAAATGTCGTATGTGATCGATGCGGTGTAGAAGTTACTAAATCAAAAGTACGTCGTGAAAGGATGGGGCATATTGAATTAGCCTCTCCTTGTTCTCACATTTGGTTTTTTAAAGGTGTTCCATCTAAAATGGGCCTTGTACTAGATATGAGTCCAAGAGATCTAGAAGAAGTATTATATTTTGTAAGCTATGTAGTTTTAGATCCTGGTAGTGCACCTTTAATGAAAAAACAAACCTTGTCCGATAAAGAGTATCGTGCCTATTATGAAAAATATGGCAACAGCTTTAAAGTAGGAATGGGTGCCGAAGCAATTCAAACTCTTTTAAAAGAAGTAGATATTGATAAAGAAGTAGCAGAATTAAGAGAAGAGTTAGAGAATGCTACAGGTCAAAAAAGAATTCGTTTAGTGAAAAGACTAGACTGTCTTGTAGCTTTCCAAGAAAGTGGCAATCGTCCAGAATGGATGATTCTAGAAGCTTTACCAGTTATTCCACCAGATCTTCGTCCAATGATTCAACTTGACGGTGGAAGATTTGCAACAAGTGATTTAAATGATTTATATAGAAGAATTATCAATCGTAACAATCGTTTGAAAAAATTACTTGAATTAGGTGCTCCAACAATTATCGTTCAAAACGAAAAAAGAATGCTTCAAGAAGCCGTAGACTCATTATTAGATAATGGACGTCGTGGAAGAAGTGTTCAAGGAGCAGGAAATCGTCCATTAAAGAGTTTATCTAGTATGTTAAAAGGAAAACAAGGACGTTTCCGTCAAAACTTACTTGGTAAACGTGTAGACTATTCAGGACGTAGTGTTATCGTTGTTGGACCAAATCTTAAAATGTATCAATGTGGTATTCCAAAAGATATGGCTCTAGAACTATTTAAACCTCATGTAATTCACGGTTTAGTAGAACGAGGACTTGCTCATAATATTAAAGGAGCTAAAAAACTTATTGATGCAAAAGACGATTGCGTTTGGGATGTAGTAGAAGATGTTATTACAGAACATCCAGTAATGCTTAACCGTGCTCCAACTCTTCACCGTTTAGGTATTCAAGCCTTTGAACCAAAATTAGTAGGTGGTAAAGCAATTCGTTTGCATCCACTTGTATGTACAGGCTTTAATGCCGATTTCGATGGAGACCAAATGGCAGTTCACGTACCTCTTTCAGAGGAAGCTCAAGCTGAAGCACGTATTTTAATGCTTGGTGCTCAAAACATACTAAATCCAAAAGATGGAAAACCAATTGTTACACCATCTCAAGATATGGTATTAGGTAACTGTTATTTAACACAAGAAAAAGCTGGAGAAGAACACGAAGGAAAAGTATATAAAGATCCAAATGAAGTATTGATGGCTTATGAAAGAAAAGAGATCACTCTTCATACAAGAATTGCTCTTCCAGCTCGTTCATTCAAACACAAATTATTTACAGAAGAACAATTAGAACAATACTTAGTAACAACTTGTGGAAAAATTATTTTCAATGAAATTTTGCCAGATAGCTATCCTTATGTAAATGAACCAACAAAAGAAAATATTGAAGGAATTACTCCAGCAAAATATTTCTTACCTATGGGAACAAATATTAAAGAAGCTATTGCAGCAATGCCTTTAACAAAACCATTTATTAAAGGCGATTTAGGAAAAATTATTGCTCAAGTCTTTAAACGTTATCACACTACAGAAACAAGTATTTTCTTGGATAAATTAAAAGACTTAGGATTCAAATATTCTACAATTGCAGGTATCACAGTTTCTGCAGCTGATATTGTACCTTCTAAGACAAAAAATGAAGTAATTAAAGAATCTCAAGAATTGGTTGAAAAAGTAAACAAACAATTCAAACGTGGTATGATTACTGAAGAAGAACGTTACAATACAGTAATTGATATTTGGACAAAAGCAAACGATAAAATTAAAGACGAATTAAAAGCAATCGCGAAAGACGATTTTGATAATCCATTGTTCATGATGATGAATTCAGGAGCTCGTGGATCTCTATCAAACTTCGCTCAATTAGCTGGTATGCGTGGATTAATGGCTAAACCAGATGGATCAACAATTGAAATTCCAGTTACATCAAACTTCTCAGAAGGTTTAACCGTATCTGAATTCTTCTTATCAAGCCATGGTTCAAGAAAAGGTTCTGCCGATACAGCTTTACGTACAGCAGACTCAGGATACTTAACTCGTCGTTTAGTAGAAGTTGTTCAAGATATTATTGTAAAAGAACATGACTGTGGTTCAATTCATGGAGTAGAAGTAACCGATTTAGTAAATGATAAAGATGGCAGCATTATAGAACCTCTTGCTGAACGTATTTTAGGTCGTTTCACGGCTCAAAAAGTAATTAATCCAACAACAAAAGAAGTCATTATTGATAAAGGAGAACAAATTACTGAAAATATCGTTAAGAAAATTACAGAAGCAGGAATTAAAAGTGTTGAAATCCGTAGCATTTTAACATGTAAAACAGAAAATGGTGTTTGTCAAAAATGTTATGGCCGTAACTTAGCAACCGGAAATGTAGTTGAAACCGGTGAAGCAGTAGGTATTATGGCGGCTCAATCTATTGGTGAACCAGGTACCCAACTTACCATGCGTACATTCCACTCAGGTGGTGTCGCTGGTGGCGACGATATTACTCAAGGTCTTCCACGTGTTGAAGAATTATTTGAAGCACGTAATCCAAAAGGAAAAGCAACGATTGCTGAAATTAGTGGTAAAGTTGCATCTATTAAAGAAGAAAATGGTAAATATCGTATCATTGTAGAAAATGATGTAGAAACAAGAGAACACATTACAAACTACAACATGAAATTAAAAGTTCATGAAAACGATGTTGTAGAAGCTGGAGATAAATTAACAGAAGGAGTTATATCACCAAAAGAATTACTTGCCGTAACTGACCCAATCACAGCTCAAGAATATATCTTAAAAGAAATTCAAATGGTATATAAACTACAAGGTGTAGATATCAATGATAAACACGTTGAAATCATTGTTAAGAGAATGATTAACAAAGTAAGAATTGTTGATGCAGGAGATACAGATCTTGTTGAAGGTTTAAGTGTTTCAATGCATGAATTCACCGAAGCAAATAAACCAGTCATTTTGGCAGGAAAAGTTCCAGCAAAAGGACGTCCTATTATGCTTGGTATTACTAAGAGTTCTTTACAAACAGATTCTTTCTTATCTGCAGCATCATTCCAAGAGACAACAAGAGTCCTTACAGATGCCGCGATCAAAGGTTCTGTCGACTACTTACGTGGTTTAAAAGAAAATGTTATTATTGGTAAACTTATTCCAGCAGGTACAGGAGCTCGTCAATACAGTGATATTGAACTTGAACTTCAAAAACAATTTATGGATGATGAAGCAAGTGAAGTATTAGAAGAAACTTTAATGGATGAAAGTGGCGACGAGGTATCTGCACCAGAAAAAGAAACAGAAAATACTGAAAATAACGAAAACACTGAAGAATAATTCAGTGTTTTTTTGTGAAACTCGTTAGAAAAAGGTGAAATTGATTGATTTTTTAAGAAAAAATGCTTATCCTTAGTATAAGGAGGAAATTATGGAAAAATTAGATATTTACAATGAAAATGGAGAATTTATAGGAACAGAAGAAAGAGATGTCGTACACGAAAAAGGGTTGTGGCATAAAACCGTTCACTGTTGGTTATATGATAAAGAAGGGAATGTCTTTTTTCAAAAAAGAAAAGATCGTGGAACGTTATATACAACTGCTTCTGGTCATTTAAGTGCTGGAGAAAGTGTAACAGAAGCATTTCAAAGAGAAATTAAAGAAGAAATTGGTTTAAATATCGATGCTAATGATGCAACACTAGTAAATGTAGTTCCTTTTAAATTGGATCGTGTTAAATCAGATGGCAGTATTTTTAAAGATCGAGCTTTTGCTAATGTCTATGTAGATCTTTATGAAGGAAATTATCAAGATTTTACAATGGATCCTAATGAAGTAACCGCGATTGTTATTGTAAATGCAAAAGATACGTTAGAATTATTTCAAAAAGAAAATGGAACTATAGAAGGAAAAGAAATTACTTTAAAAAATGAAATAATAGAAAGAAACATTGATTTTAAAGAATTTTTAGTAAATGAAGGTGAGACTGCTTTAGAAAAATATGGAGAAGTATTAAAAAAAGTAATAGAACTAACAAAATCTTACTAAGAAATTATCTTGTAAGATTTTTTTGTGATATAATACATCTATTGAAAGGAAGAAATTATGGAAGAAGAAATGATTTATTTACAAAATTTAATTACAATTAATTTAATTAATATGAAAAAGAAGGATGATCCTTTAACCATTTTTTTAGTTTTATCTGAAATCAAAGAACAAATGAAAGATCATGAAAAAGGTTTATTAAAAAATGCATGGCTATGTTTTGAAAAATATTTAGAGTTAGCTATTGTCTCTCTTTTTATATCTTACTATGCAGATTCCACGTTTACAGATTATAAAAGATTTTTATTAGAAATGAGCAAAAATTTTTATCAACAAAAAAGAGTAAATTTATTTTTACAAAAAGAACTTCGAGATATGGAAAAAAATAAAGAATATAAAGATTTAGCAACACTTTATCAATCTTTGTATCTCTTAGTAAAAACCAAATTTAATTGCTTACAATCTCTTGCTGAAGAAAGTTTAAAATTAAAAGGAAACATAGAAGGATATACATATGAATCGAATTTAGAAATAGAAGATCCTAAAAAATATGAACAAGAAATAAATAAAAGAATTTTATTGTTAAAAGAAAGAAAGAATAATGAAAAAAATACTAATAATTGAAGATGAAAAATCTATTCGTGAAGAATTAAAATCTTTATTAGAAAATGCTTCTTATGGAGTGATTACAATTGAAAATTTTGAGAATTTATTGGATCAAATGTTAAAAATAGAATGTGATTTAATTCTTTTAGATATCAATATTCCTTATATGAATGGCGAAATGCTTTTGAAGGAATACCGTAAAAGAAAAGAAACACCAATTATTATGGTTACGAGTAGAAGTAGTGAAACCGATGAAGTTCTATCTATGGGTTATGGAGCAGATGATTATATTACAAAGCCTTATAATCCTACTATTTTGTTATTAAGAGTCGGAGCTGTTTTAAAAAGAAGTGAAAAAGCATACGATCATTTATCTTATCATGACTGGTTAGTTTATCCAACAAAAGGAATCTTAAAAAAAGATCAAGAAGAAATGATTCTAACTAAAAATGAAATGATTATTTTTCTATACCTTTTAAATAATTTGGGAAACATTGTAACTAGAGATGATTTAATGACCGACTTATGGAATAATGATGAATATATTAATGACAATGCTTTAACCGTGAATATTAGTCGTTTAAGAAGAAAATTAGAAGAAATAGGTTATAAAGACGCAATTGAAACAAGAAAAGGTCAAGGGTATATTTTAAAATGAAAATAAAAGATTATCTAAAAGATCATTTTATTGAGATCATACTTTTTTCATTTCTTCTTCTTTTTCTATTCTTCCTTTTTCTTCTTTTAAAAATATCTTTAACGACCATTTTCTTTATTTTAGGATTAATTCTTCTGTTTTATTTATTTTCTTTTTTTTATAATTATTTAAAAAGAAAAATTTTCTTTAATGAATTTTTTACAATTCTAGAAAAAATAGATCAAAAATATTTTATTACGGAAATGCTTCCAAAATCAAACTTTTTAGAAGGAAATCTTTTCTTGCAAGCTTTATATGAAATTGATAAATCCATGAAAGAAAAAGTGAATGAATCAGAAAAAAGCATGCGAGATTTTAAAGACTATTTAGAATTATGGATTCATGAAATTAAGCTTCCAATTGCAAGTTTAATCTTGCAAAATCACAATAAGTCTACAAAAGACAGCAAAGAATTAAAACAAATACGCAAAATAGAAGAATATGTAGAACAAGTTTTGTTTTATGTTCGAAGTGAACATAGTTCTAACGATTACTTAATTCATGAATGTAACTTAAACACCATGGTGAAAAACGTTTTATTAAGAAATAAAGATGACTTCTTAGCTTTAAATATTCAAATTGAAACAAAAAATTTAAACAAAAAAATTCTAACCGATTCAAAATGGTTTGAATATATTTTAAATCAAATTGTTTCCAATGCAAAAAAATACAAAAAAGAAAAAGATTCTTATATTCATTTTGAAGCGGAAGAACAAGAGAACTTTATAACGGTTTCCATAATAGATAATGGAATAGGAATTAAAGCCAGTGATCTTCCAAAAGTTTTTGAAAAAAGCTTTACTGGAGAAAATGGCCATCAAACAAAAGAATCTACCGGTATGGGGCTTTTTTTAGTAAAGAAAATGTGTGAACAATTAGGTCATCTAGTAAAAATAGAATCCAAAGAAAACGAATATACAAAAGTAAGCATTCTTATTTCTAAAAACACATTTTACAACGTTTTAAAATAAAAGAGTTATTCCAGTATAATGGAATAACTTTACAAAACATAGATTCTATAGTATAATGTTCATAGGTGATTATAATGCTAATTAGAGAAAAATATTTATCGAAAATACGAGCTTTTTATCATAGTGAATCTTTGATAAAAATTATATATGGAATGAGAAGAAGCGGAAAATCTGTTATTCTAAATCAAATAATGGATGAAATTATAAAATTAGGTATAAATAAAGAAAATATTATTTATATCAATTTTGAATCTTTAAAATATGACTTTATTAAAAATGCTAAAGATCTATATAATTATATTGAGTCATTAAAAATCAATAAAAATAAATATTATGTTTTTTTAGATGAAATACAGAAAGTAGAAGAATTTGAAAAAGCCATAAATTCCTTAAGAATTACAAATGATTATAGTATTTTTATTACAGGTTCAAACAGTAGAATGACTTTACTTGAATTATCAACCGATTTATCTGGTAGATATGTCAGTTTTAGAATAAATCCATTATCATTTAAAGAAATTGTTGAGTTAACAAATACAAAAGAAAAAGACTATGAAAGCCTATTATTTGATGTTTTTAAATGGGGAGGACTTCCACAACGATTTTTGTTTCAAAATGATGCAGATAAAATGACTTATTTATCCAGTGTATACGATTCAATCATTCTGAAAGATATTGTTGAAAGACTTAAAATTAAGGATATTGCTTCTTTTAATAAAGTTCTACAATATATGTTGGATACAGAATCGAGAGAATTTTCTAGAGACAATGTAATAGAATATTTAAAAAAGGAACATCATGAAATAGCAAACGATACCTTGTATAATTATTTAGAAGCTTTTGTTTCGTCATTTATTATGAATAAAGTTTATAGATATGATGTTCACGGAAAAAATCTTCTAAAAACTTTAAATAAATATTATGTAAATGATTTAGGCATAAAACAAATTAAAACAAATAATGAAAAACCAAACTATTCCGTTGCTTTAGAAAATATTGTCTATAATGATCTTATTGGCAAAGATTATAAAGTATTTGTAGGCAAAACAACAAGAGGAGAAATTGACTTTATTGCATCCAAAAATAATAATTTTAAATATATTCAAGTTTGTTTGGATTTAAGTGATGAAAATACTAGAGATAGAGAATTTAAAGCATTCGATGAAATAGAAGAAGGCGAAAAATATATTATTACACTAACAAAAAAAGATTATTCAACAGACACAGTTAAACAAATAAATATTTTTGATTTTTTAATGGATGACAATTTTTAATTGGTCTATAGATACATTTTACAACGTTTTAAAATAAAGATTGTTAAAAAGCAAAAAAATGTTTATAATATAAGAAGAATAGGGTTGATACATATGCGTGTAAAGTATAAGATCATGTTAGCAATAATAACGGTAGGAATAGGAATTTGCCTAATGACTTATCAAAGTTATGCTTTATGGGTAGCCAATCATGTTGGGGGAGAAAACATCGTAAATGTCGGATGCTTTTCCATAGAATTCCAAGAACAAACCAATCCAATATCTTTAAATAATACTTATCCTGTAAGCGATACCAAAGGACTAACAACTACACCTTATACTTTCACAATTAAAAATACTTGTACAGTAGATGCCGCATATGACGTAACATTAAATACAATCACAACCAATACAATGAATAAAAATTGGATTAAATACGCCATTCATAAAAGCACCGAAGCAAAACCAACAACAGGAACCAATCTAGGAACAAATAACAACTATAATACCGCAACAGAAGAATTAAAAATAACAAACTTAGATGAATCTATAATTATAGCAAGTGGAAGTTTAAAACAAGATGAAAGTGTAACCTATAACTTCTATTTATGGATGGATGAAACAACCGGAAATGAAGCAATGAACACCACATTCGAAGGAAGTATCAATGTAATTAGTTCGGCAACAAAGATATTGACAGCAGCAGAAACCATATTAGCTAAAGGAGAAACGAACGAATTAAAATTTGATAATACAACAGATAACAATCTAAGATATGTCGGAGCCAATCCAAATAATTATGTCTCATTCAATAATGAATTATGGAGAATCATTGGAGCATTTAATAACATAGATGATGGAACAGGAACAAAAGAAACAAGATTAAAAATCATAAGAGATGAGCCTATAGGAAAGTATAGCTGGGATAATAAAGCAAGTGGAACAGGTTCATCTACTTCAGGATATGGAAGTAATGATTGGAGCGATAGTGCTTTACAAATCGTATTAAATGAAGGAGCATATTGGAATCAAACAGCAGGAATTTGTCCAAATGGAAGTAGTGGTTCAACAACGTCTTGTGATTTCAGCACTAATGGATTAACTGAAGAAGCAAAAACTATGATAGGTAATGCCTTATGGAACTTAGGTGGAATTAGTGCCTCTGATGAAACCACAAGTATAGTTTATGAAAGAGAACACGGAACAACCACGTATAACGGACGACCAACAGAATGGACGGGGAAACTTGGACTTATGTATGCAAGTGATTATGGATATGCGACAAGTGGAGGAACAGCAACCATTAGAGACATATGTTTAAGTACAGCATTAAGTAATTGGAATAGTTCAAGTGGAAGTGATTGCTATACTAATGATTGGTTGTATAATAATTCAAATTATCAATGGACCTTAACCCCAAATTCCGACTATTCTTACCCCGTAGTCGCTATTTCCAGTGACGGGTATGTTAGCAACAACACCGCATATAACAATTATGCCGTTACCCCCGCCTTATATCTAAGCTCTAACGTTAAGATAAGTGGAGGAGATGGCTCAGAAGGTAATCCATATACTTTGAGTTTATAGAAAATTTGACCTAACAAAATTGTAAGATTATGATAGAATAAAAGAAGGCAAGAAACCTTCTTTTTTTATATACTGTTTACTGAAAGGAAGAAATTTTTATGGAAACAATTTTAAAAATTGAAGATATTGAAAAATATTATGGAAACAAATCTAGCTTAACAAAAGCAATAGATCATATTTCTTTTGAAGTAAATAAAGGAGAATTTATTTCAATCATGGGTGCTAGTGGAAGTGGAAAAACAACACTTTTAAATTGCATTTCAACAATAGATAGAGTTACCAGTGGTCATATTTATTTAGAAGGAAAAGATATCACGAAATTAAAAGGAAACGAACTAAATAAGTTTCGTCGAGAAGAATTAGGATTCATTTTTCAGGATTTTAATTTACTAGATACTCTAACTGCTTATGAAAATATTGCCTTAGCTTTATCCATTCAAAATGTAAATGCTAAAGAAATTGAAAAAAGAATTAAAGAAATTGCTCAAAAACTAAACATCCTAGATATCTTAAAAAAATATCCATATCAAATGAGTGGAGGTCAAAAACAACGAGTTGCTTCTGCCAGAGCGATTATCACAAATCCTAAACTTATTTTAGCCGATGAACCAACAGGAGCCTTAGATTCAAAATCATCTAAAATGCTATTAGAAAGTTTTGAAGCATTAAATAAGGAACTTAAAGCCACCATTTTAATGGTTACACATGATGCTTTTACTTCTTCTTATGCAAGCCGTGTTATCTTTATTAAAGATGGCAAAATATTTCATGAACTCATAAGAGGTAATGATACTAGAAAAGAATTTTTTGATAAAATTATTGATGTTGTAACCTTATTAGGAGGAAACCTAAATGATGCTTTGTAAATTATCTTTAAAAAATTTCAAAAAAAGTTTTAAAGATTATGCTGTTTACTTTTTTACACTTATTTTAGGTGTTGCTGTTTTTTACATTTTCAATGCCATTGATAGTCAAACCATTATGTTAGAAGTTACTTCATCAACAAGAGAAATTATCGACTTAATGACAAATATGTTATCCGGTGTAAGTGTCTTTGTTTCTTTTGTTTTAGGATTCTTAATCATCTATGCAAGTCGTTTTTTAATGAAAAGGCGACATCATGAATTTGGAATTTATATGACTTTAGGAATGAGTAAAGGAAAAATTTCCAAAATTCTTCTTATTGAAACTCTTTTGATAGGGTGCATTTCTTTAATCGTGGGACTTGGTTTAGGAATAATGATTTCTCAAGTAATGAGTATTTTTGTCGCGAACATGTTTGAAGCCAATCTAACCAAATTTACTTTCGTTATATCCGCGTCCACGATTATTAAAACCATAGGTTATTTTGGAATCATGTATTTAATCGTCATGATCTTTAATACAATAAATGTTTCAAGATGTAAATTAATTGATTTAATTTATGCCAATAAAAAAACAGAAAAAATTCGTTTAAAAAATCCAGTTTTATGTATCATCATTTTTATGATATCTGTTTGTCTATTAGGATATGCATATTATATGGTTTTAAATAGATATAGTATGATGGAAAGTGCCGCAGAAATACTTATTCCTATCGCTTTAGGATGCATCTCAACTTTCTTTATTTTCTGGTCATTATCCGGAATGCTTTTGAGAATTGTCATGTCCTTAAAAAAATTCTATTATAAAGGAATTAACAGTTTTACTTTCCGACAAATTAGCAGCAAAATTAATACAACTGTAATGTCTATGAGCGTTATTTGTATCATGCTTTTTTTAACAATTTGTATTCTTTCCAGTGCTTTATCTATGAAAAATAGTTTAAATGCCAACATTAACGAACTAGCTCCAGTAGATATTCAAATGATGAAAACCATGGACAGAGAAGAAGAAGCAATAGAAGATGGATATACCAAAGAGCAAATAGAAGATTCAAAAATATCTATCAAAGAAACTTTGAAAAAATTGAATTTTGAAAGTGATCGTTATTTTAAAGATGTAGTCGATATAATGATTTATGCAACAAACGATTTAAAAGTTCAAGACTCGTTAGGTTCTAAGTTGGAGACGGTGAAAAAAACTTATCCTTATTTAGATTACACAACTGCTGAAAGTATTATAAGAGTAAGTGACTACAACAAGTTAGCTCGTTTGTTTCATAAAGAAGAAATTTCTTTAAATGAAAATGAATATGCAATAGTTGCCGATTTTGATTCTTGGATTTCTATCCGTAACGAAGGATTAAAAGATAATACTCCAATTGAAATTTTAGGAAAAACCTATTATCCGAAATATCGAAAATGCATTGATGGCTTTGTTTATATTTCATCAAATCATATAAATGCCGGTTTGTTTGTCGTACCAGATGATGCAGTAAACGATTCCATTAGAGCTGAAAATGTTTTAACGGCCAATTATAATGCTTCCAATACAGAAGAAAAATCGGAAATTGAAGAAAAAATAATCGCATTAGATCAAGAAGATTATGCTGAAAATACAACTATCTCAGCTTCAACTAGATTATCTATAGAAGAAGCAAGCACGGGCCTTGGAGCAATGGTAACTTTTATTGGCATTTATTTAGGAATCATCTTTCTTATTTCAAGTGCTGCATTACTTGCCTTAAAAGAATTATCTGAAAGTGCAGACAACAAAAGTCGCTACCGTATGTTACGAAAAATTGGTGTCGATGAAAAACAAATCAATAAATCTGTATTTGAACAAATTGCAATATTTTTCTTAGCTCCATTACTTTTAGCTGTAATTCATTCAATATTTGGTATTCAATTTTGTAACCTCATTTTAAATTCTTTTGGAACCGATCAAATGTTAACATCTATTTTAATGACCGCGGGAGTTTTACTTATTATTTATGGAGGTTATTTCTTAATCACGTATTATTCAAGTAAATGGATGATTGAAGAAAAATAAATTTACTCATTTGCATTGCATACAATATCCCGCCAACCTACTTGACGTGGGGGGGGGGGGCTATGGAACTTATCCCCAGCGGAAGATAATTGAGTTGAAAATGCTTAATATTACTAGGTTTTATGGGGATGTTTCATTTTTCTAATTGTTTTAATTTATACTTATAATTTGAATTATTTTAGTAATTTATTTGCAATAATGAAAGAAGTTACATATTTGTAGCTTTTTTATTTGTCTAAAAGAGGGGGTTGATAGAATGACAAATAAACATATAAGAATAGGAACATTTTTTAGTGGTATAGGTAGCCCAGAAAAGGCTCTGCAAAAATTAAAAGAAGATGGGATTATTGATGATTATGAAATCGTCTTTTTTTCGGAAATTGATGAAAATGCAATTAAGAGTTATTGCTCTGTACATGATATTGATAAAAATTTAAATTTAGGAGATATTACAAAGATAAAAGGCAAAAGTTTGCCTTATTGTGATATTTGGATAGGTGGTTTTCCATGTCAAGATATATCAACTGCAGGAAAAATGAATGGATTCAGTTACGGGAGTAAGACTAGATCAAGTTTAGGATGGGAAATGATTCGATTATTAAATGAAGTAACAAATATTCCTCGATGTATAATATTTGAAAATGTAAAAGCTATTACAAGTAAAAAGTATAAAAGTACATTAGTAGCTTTTAAAGGAGAGTTAAGTAAACTTGGTTATAAATTATATGATAGCGTATTAAATGCTAGTGATTATGGAATACCTCAAAATCGTGAGAGGTATTTTTTAGTTGCATTAAAAGATAATAATAAATTTGTTTTTCCAGAAAAAATAAAATCTAATATAAGTCTAATCGATTATATAGATGATAAAGTGGAAGAAAAATATTATTTAACTAATTCGGAATTTGACGAACAAAATGGTAAACTTATCTTTGTAAATAAGAATAATAAAAATATACAATATGAAATAGATCCGTTACTATTAAAAAAAGGAGGAGTATGTGGTAGAGATTTACATACGAAGTATATGCAATCTTCAAGAATATTTTCTATATATGGAAATATACCAACGTTGACAGCAAATAATACTGCCGATAACTGTAAAATTGTGGTAGAAAGTGAGGAATGTTAATGAGAATAAGAAAGATAACGTCAGAGGAAGCCTGGAGACTAATGGGTTTTTCAAAAGAAGATTATTTAAAAGCCTCTAAATATGTATGTAAAACTCAATTGTATAAGCAGGCTGGAAATTCTATAGTTGTAAATGTAATATACGAACTTCTAAAAAAAATTATTCAAGAAAATAATTCATTTATATAAGATATATTATTGAAATTTGATCACAGAATAAATTGAACGCTGACAAACAAAAAAAAGCTCGTTATAATTTTTTTGGAAAGGAGAGAGTATGAAATATGATTTAAATGATTTTTTGATGAAAATAATACCTGAAATATTTGAAGAACATCCAGAATTATTTTTAGAAAAAGATGAAATAAAAGATTTAAATTATTTTAATCAGCGTATTTATTTGTGGCAAAAAAATCAGATGCTTTTAAATGAAGTGATAAAAAAAATACCAGATTCATTTAAAAAGAAATATTCGGTCAAAGAATTGTATTGTATGCAAAAGTTATATATGCTATATCCAGATAATCCTCCGAATGATTTACTAGGACTTCCATGGGATTGTGTAAAAGTAATAATAAATATTTTATCTGTAGAAAAAAGAAGTTTTTACATAAATGCCTGTAAAAAATATTCATGGAACGTGCGAGAATTAAGATATTATATTGTATGCGATCTGTTTGAAAAGTACAAATATTTATGTGAAAAGCAAAATTGCTTAGAGTTAGATATATTAGATAAGCTTTTACAATATGAATTCTTAATATTTGAGTAAAAAAATCTTATAGGCATTTACTTTTAGTATAAAAAACGTATAGGGTATTTTGTTTTGAAAACAAAAAATAGTGTATTACTACACTACTATTTAGCAGACGTTTTAAAAAAATCTCTTATGTCTATATTTAAGACGTCTGCTATTCTTCCTAAAACAGCGATCGTTACATGTTTTTTTCTTTTTTCGTTTTCAATGTCACAAATATATTCTCGAGACATACCTATCATATCAGCCACTTCTTGTTGCGTTAATTTTTTTTGAAGACGAATTTTTTTTAGATTACAACGAATAATTTGATAATAATATTCATCATCATGAAGAAAAAGTGTTTTTTTCATATGTACCACCAGTCTACATACATTTTCTACTAAAAAACACCTTTAATATATAGGCTAGTAGCCACAAATCCTAAATTGTGATAAAATGTATAAATAGTTTTTATAATAGTGATTTATTATTTGTTCTACCAATTAACCAATCCAAAGAAAAGGAATATTTTTTAGCTAATTGAACTGCAAAAGAAGTCAAAATGATTGTATGTCCATTACAATAACTAGAAATTGTAGATTGAGTTGTATTTAAGAATTTAGCTATCTCTTTTTGAGTAACGTTATTATCCTTTAAAATGATAGATAAATTTTTTCCAATAGTTTTAGGATCAACATTTTTGATATCAGTAGTATTTTTTCGCTTTATATTTGACAAATAATAAATATAATCAATATCAACTTGAAATACGTTACAAAAGTCATTTAATCGTTTTAAAGTCATAAATTTTATGTTTGTTTCGCATATGGAATAATAAGCACGACTAACGTTTAGTTTTTTTGCGATTTGCATTTGAGTATAATCTAAAGATTCTCTAATGAAATATAATCTATTTTCACAATTCATAAGATCACCGGATTCATTTTCTCATTTAAAAATGCGTACTCGCTTATTTGCAACCATATACGATATTTAGTGGTATAATTATAAGGAAAGTAGGATTTTTATGAATGAGAAAAATGTCAATAAATATATTGTTAGTCTGCTCGAATTTGAAATAGATATTACTAAATCTTCTTTAAAAGTTTTTGAATATCAAATAGAAGTTTTAAATAAACAAATTGATCTTTTAAAAGATATAGAGCCTATGCCTTTATTTAAAAAAAGATATAATGAATGGACGTTAAAACTACGTGATTTATATTTAAAATTGAATGATATATATGCGAAAAAAATTGAAGAAGAAGAGTGGTTAAAAACAGTTAATTATTTGCTCAAAAAAGCAACTAAATACGATATTAGTTCTTGACTAATCTTAATTATATTATTATAATAATGGCGATTGAATTTGTAATGTCTTTTGGAAAGAGGTATGTTTATGAATTATGTAGCAGTAAAAGCCGCTTCTAATGATGAAATAGATAATTTTGTAGCAGATTATAAACTTTTTGCTGTTTTTGATGCACCTGCTAATATTTTGTTTGCCAGTAATTTTGACACTAATGTGCGTAAATCTAAAGATATTTTTGCCAAGTATAAACATGGGAATAATATCTTTTTTTCTTGCAAAACTAATAAAAGCTTTTACTTTTTAAAAAGAGCTGCACAACATAAATGCGGTATAGAAGTATCTAGTATTTATGAATTGAAAGATGCTCTTAAATTCACAAATAAAATAATTGCATCTGGTCCTGCAAAAAGTGATGATTATATAAACTTGGCAATAGAAAATAATGTGATAATATCCGTAGATGACATTGTTGAATTAAAAAAAATTATTCAAATTCAAAGAAGTGTAAAAGTATTTATAAGAATAAATAATATTATAGACAGTATCATAAGTCGATTCGGAATTAACATGAATCAAATCGAAGAATGTCTAAAATTATTAAAAGATACTAAAATTAAATTGATTGGTTTTTCTTTTCATATTAACAACTATAATCTTGAAGATAGAATTATTGCAATCAGAAAGATTTTAAAATTACAAAAAGAATTTAAACTTGATTTACAATATATTGATATTGGTGGAGGCTTTCCTTCTAATTATTGTGATAAAAATAGTTTTGAAAAATTTTTAGAGAAAAATAATTCGGACATGTTTTTTAGAGGAAAAAAATTTAAGGATTTTTATCCATATTTTAGTGATATTGCTAACGAAAAATCATTAGAATATATACTTTCAAAAACATATTCGGAATTGGGAAATGTTCAAATTATAACAGAACCGGGTAGAAGCCTACTAAATAATTGTGGTATTAGTCTTTATCGTGTTGAATATATTAAAAAATTGGAAAATGGTGAAATAATTATCGTTACGAATGGCAATATAAATTGTTTATCGGAACAGTGGTTTAATACTGACTATTTAATTGAACCTAAATTATACAAAAGAAACTCGAATAGCGTAAAACTTAGACAGCCTATTTATGCAAGTGTTGCTGGAAATTTATGTTTAGAACAAGATATGTTAACATGGAGGAAAATAAAGTTCGATTATTTACCGGAGGAAGGTGATTATTTGATTTACTACAATACCGCTGGATATCAAATGGATTCTAATGAAAGTACTTTTCATAAAATTCCATTGGTAAAAAAATATGTTGTAGAAAAGAATCATGATCATTATGAAATTAAGGAGGACGAAAAATATGATCGCTAAGAAAATTACGGATTTAATTGGTAACACACCAATGCTTCAATTAAAAATGAAAAATAATAATTGGAATGTATATTTAAAGCTAGAAAAATTTAATCCTGGTGGAAGTATGAAAGACAGAATGGCTTTAAATATGATTGAACAAGCGGAAAAAAAAGGACTATTAAAACCAGGAGGTACAATCATCGAATCGTCTAGTGGTAACACAGCAATAGGATTAGCAATTGCATCAGCAATAAAAGGATATAAATTTATTGCTGTTGTAGATCACCATGCTTCAAAAGAAAAAATAGATATGATAAAGGCATATGGTGGAGAAATTGTAGTAGTAGGTGATGGATACGGAGCCAACGAGGTTGCAGTTATTGAAAGGGAACAGACTGCAAAAAGAATGTCAGAAGAAATTGAGAATTCATTTTTTCCAAATCAAGCAGACAATTTTGATAACCGATCAGCATATGTTCACACTTTAGCTAAAGAATTGATTGACGAACTCAAAAACATTGATGCTTTTTATGCAGCAATTGGTACTGGAGGTTCTTCATGTGGAACAGCAATAGGCTTAAAAAATTATAATAAAGATACTTTAATAAATGTTATAGAACCGGATGGTTCAATACTGTTTGGTGGAGAAGGAAAACCTTATTTTCAATCTGGTACAGGTAATCCTAAAAATGCACCAATTCCTAAAATAATTGATTATTCACTTATAGATAATAATTTTTATGCTAAGGATGATGAAGCTTTTAATACGTGTCGATATTTTGCAAGAAAATATGGATTGCTAATTGGTGGTTCAGCTGGTGGAGTTTTATATAAATCCTTAGAAGATATAAATAAAAAGAAAGGATCGGGAAATGCTGTAATTTTATTGTGTGATGGTGGCGAAAAATATTTAAATAATATTTTCAATGATGATTGGATGCAAGAAAATAAATTATTTAATGATGAAATTGAAAAGAAATTAGATGAATGGATTTAGGAGGATATTATGCGATTTGAAAAATGGGAAGCGGAAGCATTTGATTATTTAACGAAAATGTATGATACTTTTTTTAACGAATTATCAAAAAGAGGTATGGAATGCTTTCGAATAGATGCAAAAGAATTATTTTCTAATGATGTCAAAGAATTAACAATGGAACAACAAGAAAAGATATATGATTATTGGAAAAAGTTTACTGACGATTTTGATATATCGTATCATAAATACTACATAGATAGAACTGGAAAATTTGATGAAAGATTTATTCCGGACGATTTATTTGTTGGTTATATAGATGGATATTTGAATAATAGAGCTATTGAGCCAGGTGTTTCAGATAAAAATTATTTTGACTTATATTTAAAAGATTTTAAATTACCAGAAACATACATTCATTTAATCAATGGTATTTTTGAAGATAAAAATTATAATATTATATCTTTAAAAAAGGCAAAAGAAATACTTTATGGTAAGAATAAAATCGTAATTAAACCTAGTATGGCATCCTATGGTGGAAAAAATGTTGTGATTTTAGAAAATCCATCAAAAGATGAAATAGACGCATTTCTTGATGATTTACCCGCTGATAATTTAATTTTTCAAGAATGTATTGAACAAAGCACAGAAACAGCAAAATTACATCCCAAATCTTTAAATACTATTAGAATTATGACATTGATTTTAGATAATGATATAAAAATCCTTCCCTATGCGTTTAGAATGGGCGTAGGTGCATCAAAAGTAGATAATGCTAGTTTTGGTGGAATATATTGTAAAATTAATGAAGATGGAACTCTTTCAGATTTTGCGTATGATGCTTTAGGTAAAAGGTTTGATAGACATCCAGATGGAGGAGAATTTTCAAGTGTAAAATTTGAATTCATGGACGAAGTAAAATCTTTAGTAAAGGAAGCCGCACAACGTTTTCCACATTTTAGATTAATAGGATGGGATATAGCCATAAACGATAAAAACGAGCCGGTTATAATAGAAGCAAATTTAACTATGAGTGGAATGGACGTGATTGAGACAATATGTGGTCCTTTATTTGGCAAATATACAGATAAAGTATTAGAAGAAGTTTTTCTACAAAAACACAAGAAAAAAACTGGTATGGATATATCGCAATATGTATAGGAGGTTTAGATATGTTAGAAGAATTATTGACTAGAGATGATTGTGCAAATTGTAAAATATGTTGTAAATTTGAGGAAGATGAATTAATTGATGCACCAGTATTTAATAAAAATCAAGTAGAGTATATTAAAAAAAATATTGATAATAGCATTGGTTTTGAAGAAAAAAACGGCACTTTTCAAATCAAGTTGAAACCGTATAATAATAAGTATATTTGTCCTTTATTATCTGATAATGGATGTAATTTACCTGATAAGTATCGTCCTTTTGATTGTGAATCTTGGCCTTTCTATATAATGAAAAAAGGCAATGTATATGTTATTACAAAATCTGATTTTTGTCCGGTATTTAACATGCTAAGTAAAGATAGAATAGATAATTATATAAAAGATCATTTTTTAGATATTGCAAAAAAGGTGATTGCTGAAAGTCCAGAATTGATTACTGAATATAACAGGGAATTGGAAATATTATATGAAATTGAGTAAACGATTTATAGAATTTTATGAAGATTTTGCGGCCAATTATTTTCAAAAAAAATATGAAAAAATATTTCGCAAGATATATAAATTCAGTAAATATAGTTATAGGATTGAAAATACATACAGAAATCAATTACATAAATGCCATGTATCAAATAAAGAGGCAAAACAAATAAAGCACTATTGGAAAAATTATACAAAAGATTTTAAATTGATTTCTCATAAATTTTATCGTACATCCAATGGTACACCAGATTGTAGATTTATTCCAGATGATATATATGCCGAATATATTGAACAGCATTTTAATAATATAAAGTTAGCAAACGCTTTTTGTGATAAAAATTATTTCGATTTATATTTGAAAGGCTTTTCTTTACCAACCACTTATATTCATCTGATTAATAATGTTTTTTTGAATCGAGATTATCAAATAATATCCGAAAAGGAAGCCGAAAAAATTTTGCTGTCATTTAAGTCGTTTGTGGTAAAAAAATCTATATCATCATCTGGAGGTACGGGAGTTATAATTGTTGATAAAATTAATAAAAAATTATTGAAAGAACTATTTAATCAATTAAAAGATGGAAATTATATATTTCAAGAATATATTAAGCAGTGCTCAACACTTAGTAAATTCAATACTTCATCACTAAATACGATTAGAATTGTATCTTTAATGTATAAAGACAAAATTTTTTTAAGTAATGCAACTTTAAGAGTGGGAATAAAAGGATCTAAAGTAGATAATGCATCAAGTGGAGGCATATTTTATCAAATAAATGAAGACGATACCGTATATCCTATACCAATGAATTTAGACGGGTATAAGCAAGAAAAAATAGAATCTAAATGTTACAAAGAAAACACAAAGTTAAGCTTTATGCAAGATGTAAGAAATCTGGTTATCAAAGCTGCTCAGCGTTTTCCTCATTTTCAAATTATTGCATGGGATATTGCTATCAGACAAAATAATAGTCCTGTTATAATTGAGTATAATTTAGCTAATACTATTCCAGATATGACGCAAATGAGTGGAAAACCACTTTTTGGTGATTTAACTGATGAGATTTTAAATGAAGTATTTAAATCTGATAATAAAGAAAAGCCAGGGTTAAACACAAATGAATATATTTAATATGTGTTACATTTTTAACTATATATCATTTAACGATTATATAAATGAAAGGAGAAAATATAATGGAAGAAGATAGAAAAGAAGAATATATATATGCTGGTATACCTACTTTTATGGGTGGAAAATTTATAGAAGAAAAAGACATAAAAAAATATGATGTTGTATTTTTAGGTGTTCCATGTGACTATGGTGCATCGTATAGATTAGGTTCAAAATATGCCCCACGTCAATTAAGGGAATACTCTTTTTGGGACAGAGTTTATGGGGAAGAACTATATGATTTAGATCGTGATTTATATTTAAAGACAAACGATTTAAAAATTGCGGATTTGGGAGATGTATATGTTGTTCCTACTTCACCATCTTCTAATCAAGATGCAATTGCAGAAAAGGTTTATACTATAACTAAAAATAGTTTTCCAATTATATGTGGTGGGGATCATTCTATAACTTATGGAAGTTTTAAAGGATTTTGTAGAGCAATAAATGAGAAATATCCCGATTATGAAATTGGATTAATTCATTTTGATGCTCACTTAGATGTTGAAAATAAATATTTGAATTTACCAGATGTTTGGCATGGTAATGTTTTCAGAAAACTGATTGAAGATGGTTACTTGAATGGAGAAAATATGTATACAATTGGTCCTAGAGGAGTGGTTGGTAGAGAGTGGTATGACTATGTCAAAGAGAACAAAATTCATCTTTATACATCTAATAAGGTAAAAGAAGTAGGAATTTTAAATATTATTAATGAAATTATCAATATAAATAAAAATAAAAAAATTAAATTTTATGTTACATTCGATATTGACTGTATTGATATCTCATATATTTTTGGTACAGGTACACCTCAATATAACGGCTTAACTCCATATGAATGTGATGAAGCATTGAGAAATTTACATGAATTGAATATCGCTGGTTTTGATATGGTTGAATTGAATCCTAAATTAGATGATTCGCATACGTCTTTTGTAATAGCTGAAGAACTTATATATCATTTTTTGGCTTTTGGTTTAAATAAGGAGAAAAACAATGAAAAAGATTGCATTATTATATAATTTAAATAGAAATCAATTTGAGTATGAAACAGAATTCGATTCTGAGTTAACTATCGATTCGATTTGTAAAACTTTATCTAAAGAATATGAAATTAAAAGGATAGAAGCTGATAAAAATTTTAAATGGATTAATTTATTATTAGAATATAGTCCGGATTTAGTATTCAACATTTGTGAAGGATATTATGGCCCAGCAAGAGAATCTGTATATGCTGCTATTTTGGAACAATTTCAAATAAATTATTCTGGTCCAGATAGTACAAATCTGTTGATGTGTCACAATAAATTTTTAGTGAAAAATTTGCTTAAGAATTTTATCGATGTTCCTCAAGGATATGGAATATGTGATATGACAGATGTCGAGAAATTAAAAAATATTTCATATCCTGTAATTGTTAAGCTTAATTCTGAGGGGTCGAGCATGGGTTTAGATAGTAAATCAATTGTATATGATTTTAATTCAATGAAATTACAGGTACAACATCTGTTAGAAAAATATAACCGGAATATTCTAGTAGAGGAATTCATCGAGGGACAAGATATAAGTATGATTTATGTGGAAGGTTTGGGTGCCTTAGGACCTTGTATTATACAGTGCGATTCAGAGTTTTATGATTATGAAATGAAAACGGTAAAAGATGAAACTGTGGATATAAGTACTTTAGATGGAAATTATGATGAGTTGAAAAATATAGTAAATTTTATTGCTAAAAAACTAGATATTAAAGGGTACGCTAAAATGGATTTTAGAATTAAAAATGGGAAATACTATTTAATTGAAGTAAATTCACAGGTGAGCTTTCATCCCATGGGAGAATTCATTACTTGTGCTAAAACAGATGGGTATTCATTTGAAAAAATTATACTTTTCATTGTAAAACAAGCTTTGCAAAGTAAAGAAAAGAAAAATTCTATAGGATATGTGGTGATGGAAAATGATAGACGAAAAATTAATTGATAAAAAATTACAAGAAGAATATGATAATTTAGTTAGTAAAGATTTTTTGCTTCCTATAAAAATCACAGATTTTTATAGGAAAAAAGTCATTGAAGAAATAAATGCTATAGGTAAAGGAGGTCCTCTTTATAGATCTGTTATACCTATACCAGATAAGATAATTCAAAAAACAAGTGTTGAAACTAGAGATTATGTAGAAGAAGCAAAGCATAATCCCGTCAAAAATTGCGATTATATTATTCAGAAATATAGTGATCGATTAGTTTTTATTATTACTGATGTATGTTTTGCTCATTGTCAGTATTGTTTTAGAACATATAATCTTTCAAAGTTTCAAAATAGTAATTTGAAAGAGAATATTGAAAATAAAGTAAAAGTTTTGAAAGAATATTTAAAACAAAATCCTGGTATAAAAGAAGTGATTTTATCTGGAGGAGATCCTTTAACTATTGGATATAACAATATGAAATTTGTGTTAGAAGAATTAGCAAATTATGATATTAGGATACACACAAGAGGAATTGTATATGATCCTTCAATTTTTACAGAAAAAGTAATTTCATTATTATCAAAGTATAAAGTTAGATTGGTTTTTCATATTAATCATCCTTATGAAATAGACGATATAGTAGAATCTAAAATCAATGAAATTAGAACACAAGGGATTAGAATGTATTCACAATTTCCTTTGTTAAGGGGTATTAATGATAACGCCAAGGTCTTAATAGAGCTTTTGAAAAAAATGGATGAATTAAATATACGACCTTTATCGATTTTTATTCCAGATCCTATTTCATATGGTGCTGTTAATAGAATTTCGGTAGAAAGAATAGAAAAAATCATTGATGAAGTTAATTGGAAAACTCCATCATGGATAAATTCGGTCAGATTTGTAATGGATACTACTATAGGTAAAGTCAGAAGAGAAAATATAATTAAAAGGGAAGGAAAATGTTTAACTTTTATGAGAGAAGGTAAAACAGTAGAATATTATGATTTGGATGATGGAATTGACGTTCCTAGCGATATTAACATATTGCTCTGGAAAGATAAATAATGAGGGATACAAAAGTATTCTTATGCAATACGGAGGCTGTGAGTTTCAAGCGAAAATGATTTTGGATTCATAGTTTAAAAAAGAAAATGAGTATGATATAATTAATGTAGATTACAACTTTAAAAGGAGAGAACGGTATGATAGTCGAATTAAAACATTTTGGAGATTTGAGAGATTATATTATCCAAAAAAGTAATGTAGAAGAAATTGTGTCTTTTTGCAATTTAAACAATATTGATGAATTTATAGATATACAAGAGAATTATTGTAAAAACCATGATGCGATAATATTGGAATTTAAAGATAAAAATGAAATTGAAGGATATATTATAGGTATAGTGGTTCAAGATAGAGAACTTAATGATAAGATAGGTATTATCGTTAATTTAGAATATGATAATATTAATGTTTTGAAACAATTAGTCAAAAAGTTTAAGGCTATTATTAAAAGTCAAAGTTGTAATTATTTGAAAATTCAAGTGCCTGAATATCAAAAAGATATTTTAGAAATATTAGCAGAAAATGGCTATAACTCTTATAGAGTTGAATTAGAAAAAAAATTAGACTAAAGGAGGAAATATTATGCCACATTATAATGCTTATGATAGTTTTAAGACAAAAAAAAGCATAGAAAAAAAACAAAGAGCTAAAGAAAGAGCTTTTGGGAAAAAGGGAGATACTTCCGATAATTTTATAATTGAAAATTGTGATAATTATGGTGTTGTAATCGAAGTTAGATATGATGATGCCTATGTTCTCTATGGTAATGAAGTGATTCTTGCAAAATTGAGAAAAGATATTAATTTAGTTTGCAATCAAGTAGTTTTTCCAGGCGATAGAGTTGAAATACAGCAAATGAACGATAATTATACGATTCTTCATTTAGTAAAGAGAACATCTTTGCTGTCTCGAACTAAAAAAGATAGTACCAGATTAAATGATATAGGTTTATCTAAAAATATTGCTGCTAATGTGGATCTTGCTGTTATTGTGGTAGCTGCTCAAGAACCACCTTTGCATCCGAAATTCATAGATAGGTATTTAATGATTCTTCAAAATAGTAATATTCCAGCAATTATATGTTTGAATAAATGTGATTTAAAAACATCAGAAGATGAAAAAATATTAGACGTTTATAGAAACTTAGGAATTGTTGTAATAGAGACTTCTACGTATAGTAACATTGGTATAGAAGATTTAAAGCACTATTTAAATGGAAAACAAGCAATATTTGTAGGAAATAGTGGTGTTGGGAAATCGTCTCTTACAAATTCGATTATGGGAGATGAAGAAATTAAAACTAGTCATGTAAGCGAGAAAAGTGGAAGAGGAAGACATACAACAACTACTTCTAAATATTATGTTTGGGATATTAATTCTTCAATAATCGATACTCCTGGTATTAGAAGTCTAGATATATCTTCGTTTACTCCTATAGAAGTTCAAGACTATTTTCCAGAATTTGATGGGTGGAAAGAAAAATGTAAGTATCGTGATTGTTTGCATTATAATGAACCATATGATTCTTGTATCGTGAAGCAAGGAATAGCTAGTGGACTCATTGGTAAAGAAAGATATGAAAGTTATTTGAGAATTATGGATAATTTATTAAATGAGGAAAATTTGGAACCAATTATGGAAGAAATTTTTCCAGAAAAAAAAAATGAATTTACACTTAAATAGAAAATAAAACATTGTATTATTTTACATATTTATAGAAATTGAACTGATATCACAGGAATCAAAATATTAGACCATTGTTCAGAGTTAGATGAATAATGGTTTTTAATATTTGTTATTTTGGATATTGAAATTGACAAATATCTTTAATTATTGTAATATAATAGCCATAAAAAAGGGAGATTTATGATGTGCGATTTAAGAAGTAATTTACCATTATATTATGATTTTTATAGAGTAGCGAAGTGTCAAAATATTGCGAAAGCATCCGAGAATTATATTAGTCAATCTAATTTGAGTAGAAATATTCGCTCTTTAGAGGGACATTTAAATTTAAATTTACTTATTAGAAACAATAAAGGAGTATTTTTAACCCTGGATGGGGAAAGATTGTTTGAAAGTTTAAAAGAAATTTTTGAAAAAATGGAAAATTCTCAAATTAACAATACTGAGATGCTAAATGGTAGTATTGTTATTGGTACAACAAGAAATATTGCTGATAATAAGTTGGCTGATTATTTGGTGAAATTTCGTAGGTTTTATCCAAGTATAAAAATTCAAATTATTACAGATTCAGCTACTAATCTTAATGAATATTTAATTAACAAAAAAATAGACGTTTTATTAGATTATCTTCCAAACATTAATTTTGCAAGAAAAAATAATTTTATAGTTAAACCAGTGTCTGAATTTCAAACCTGTTTTGCTTGTTCGCTTAGTTTTTATGAAAAATATGGCGATAGAATAAAAGAACTAAAGGATTTACAAAATTATGATTTAGTAATTCCTGGAAGTTCACGTCGTCGGCAAATGCTAGATGAACTTTTACAATCTAAAGGAATATTATTCCAGCCAGTTGTAGAAATGCCTGATAGTAAATTAATGAAAACTTTCATAAAACAAATAGATGCAATTGGCTATTTTGTAAAGGAAGAAATAATAAACGATAAAGATGTTAAAATTTTAAATATTAAAGAAACATTACCTAGTAATGCAATTGGAATAATATATGATGAACATTTAAATATTGAAGCAAAAAAATTTGTTGATTTAATTATTAATAATAATTAAGGGGTGCTTAAATTGAAATGTTTTAAAACTATTAAAGATACAGACTTCGGATTGGCTACAAAAGAATTTAATAAACCAAGAACACGTCTTGGAGCTCGTGGTGTTATAGTCAATTCTGAAAACAAAATAGCTATTTTATATAAGCAAAAAAAGAATGAATATAAGTTGATTGGTGGAGGAGTAGAGCCTACAGAAGAGCCTATTCAAGCTTTTAAAAGGGAAGCATTAGAAGAATGTGGATGTAAAATAAAAATAATTCAAAATATAGGAACAATTGAAGAACATAAATCGTTAGACAATTTTAAACAAATTTCTTTTGTATATATTGCAAGTGTTATCGAAGATTTACACTCAACTTCTTTTACCGAAAAAGAAAAAGGCGAAGGGTCTGAAACATTATGGCTTAACATTGATGAGGCTATAGAAAAAATCAAAGATTGTGAAAATAATCTCTTAGCTTCACCTTATGATGGAAATAAGAGCATTTATCACACAAAATTTATAGTTCGGCGAGATTATGAAATACTAAAATATGTGAAAGAAAATTATGGTAATCTGTTATAAAAGCTAATATTTAGCTTCTTTTTTATTGCGTTTGCGACAAGGTACATTGCAAAAAAGACAATTTACAATTCAAATTCATATAATTATAATAGAAAACAATTTAAGGGATTTGGTTTGTATGGCAAAAAAAAATATTGCTTTAATTGGTCTAGGACCTCACGCAAAAAGAATATATTTAAATTATTTTAGAAAGCATAGAGTGAATTTTGCTTTATTAGTTGATTTAGATTCTAAAAAAAATGAAATAAGTAATTATTTAAAAGATAATGATTTTTCAAAAACTAATATATATACTATAAATGATGATTATAAAGATAATGATGTTTTGCCAAAGTATGTGGAAAAAGAATTATTATCAGTTTTTGAAAAATTAAATATCACTCATATGATTATTTCTACTGAGCCAAAAGCTCATTTTATGTATTTGCAATTCGCATTAAAACACAACATAAATGTAATTAGCGATAAGCCAATAACTGTTAATAAGAATATGACTTCATTAAAAAGTATTAAGAAAACTAGAAGACAATTTTATCAATTATTGAAATTATATGATAAGTCGTCTGCTAATTGTAAAATCATGTGCCAACGTCAATATCATCGTGGGTATGAATATATAAAAAAAATACTTACAGAAGTTGTAACAAAATATCAAATTCCTATTACATATATTGATATCTATCATTCTGATGGCAATTGGGAAATGCCACATGATTTAAATAAAGAAAATCATCCTTATAAATATGGGTACGGAAAGCTATTTCATTCTGGATATCATTTTATTGATTTATTAAGTAGTTTTTTAAAAATAAATGATAATTTGCCTGCATCAAAAAGAATAAAATATGGAGAAGTTTATACTACGTGTTTTACTCCTGAAGATGAACTATCGGTATTTAATTTTGATGATTACAAACGCATCTTTAAAGATCAAAATATTCCAGATTATTATAATAAGAAGAAATGTCCAAGTTTTCATAAATACGGTGAAAAAAATTGCTATAATTTGTTTTCATTTAAAAATCATGAGCAAAAAACAATAACTAATGCAAATCTTAATTTGTTACATTATGCTTTTTCAAGAAGAGGTTGGATTCAATCCCGAGACTATTATAAAAAAAATGGACGAATTCGTCATGAAAGAGTAAATATTCAAGTTGGTCCACTTCTTAATATTCAAATTCACAGCTACCAATCAAAAGAAATTAAAGACAGATCTTCCGACATGTTGCTTGAGCAACAAGTTGGGGGATTAGAGCATTTTGATATCTTTATTTATCGAAATAGTGATATTATCGGTGGTAAAACATTTGAAAAAGTTCAGTTAGGAGATTTATATACTGAAAAAGAAAAGCAAAATATTCTTGGGTATAATGAATTGTCGCGTGAAGAATTCTTAAATAATTTTCTTCATGGAAAAAACTCCAAAGGAGATTTAAAAGAACAACAATTAGCTATAGAAATTTTGTACGACTGTGCTAAAGGAATAAGAAACTATTATAAAAAACATAAAAAAGTTGAACGAATTAAAATACAGAATTCAAAATCAATAATTGATATTATTGCTGAGCTAAAAAAATATGCTTTTGATAGCAAAAAATATTCTAATACGTTTAGATATAAAAAGGCTGCTTTAAAATCTTATTCTACTGTATCGAATAATTTAAAAGAATTATTATTGCCAGAGAATATGCAAGAATATTCCAAAAAATCTTTTGAATTTGGAACTGTATTAAATAAACTAATTACAAAAAATAAATATGAAGTATATTTGTATGTTTGTTGTGATAACAATATTGCTTCTGGATTATTTTATAAACAACTAAATAGTAAGTTTTTTGCTAATATTTATTACCAATGTTTAAAGGTTTTAGCAAAGTTTCAGAGAGTAAGTTTAATTAAAAACTTATTGAAAATATGATTTTTTATAGATTTTTTATAAAAATTTTACAATTTTTTTATAGAAGTTTTTCAATATATGAGTATAATTAAGTAAAATGGTTGATTTTTAAGAGATTGAACCATTTTATTTTGATCTTGACTTTTATTTTGTTTTCTAATAGAATATAAAACAATTTTAAAGGACGGGACATTTTATGAAACAGTTTCGGAGAATTTTGTTTGAGTATTTGTTAAGAGTTGTTGAAATTTAGAAAAGATTTTAAGTGCTTTTTTCGCCTTAAAATCTTTTTTTTAGAAAAGGGATGATTGGATATGAATGAATTTTTGAGCATTACTGATTTAGTAAATTTACCAATTTTAATTCAAGAAAAAGCTAGTCAATATTGTGATGTAAATGGTTTTTTACGCAAAGAAAAGTATGAAAAGTTATATAATGACTCGTTAAAAAATAAAGTGGTAAATTTATTCAATAGGTTTGAAGACATTAAATTTTCAGAAATCTATTCATCTCGATATGACGTTAAAATAACAAGTAATTGGAATTTGAAAGAATTCTCTTCAAATAAATCTATTTCCGATCCTACAGCTAACAAAATTGAAAAAATTATCAATGATGAAACATGGATTAAAAGTTTTTATAATTCTCTTTTAAATGTAGCCATAAAATTGACTATTGAAGAAAACATTTTTTTGATAGACTACTTTTTTAAAGGACTGTCTTTGGAAGTTATTGCAGCAAAATTATGTGTCTCTAGGCCAACAGTATATAATAAAATAATGAAAAGTTGTATAGTAAAGATTGGTTTGGAATTTGAATTAGTAAAGGAAAGTGCATAGGCACTTTCTTTTGAGTTTATAGGGATCTCTTGTAAAAAAACTAAATAGCATTAGAAGGGGGGATTGCTATGGAGGATAGGACAATAAGTGTTAAAATTAGTATGCCAAATTCTTATTTAACACGAATCGATGAAAGATGTAAAAATCTAGGCATAAGTCGTTCTGAATATCTTAGATATCTTGCTACACTTGATTTAAGTTCAGTGAAGTATGAAAAATGTAGAGAAATCTTATCAAAGCTTGAAGAGATAATGCAAGATATAAGTGGAAAATTATATCTTTAAAAAGGGGCTGACTTTTTCTTTAATTTGCTATAAAATATGTTTAAAGAAATGAGTTGAGATGTGTGAAAAAGAAAAAGATTATATTTTGGAGCATCGTTGGTATTTTCATTGTAGCTTTATTAGTAGGAGCGATATTTTATTTCTGGCCAAAACAAAATGTGTTTTTAGAAGAAAATCATTCGACTGAGGTAGTTAATGAAAACATAGATAATGCGGATGAAAACGAGTCTATAGAAGATAATCAAAATAATTCGGATAACAACACACTTGATGATCCAGAAGATGTTGAACAGCCATCATCAAATAATTCTTCTGTTGAAAAAGAAAATGATGTTCAAAATAACTCAGATATACCTATATCTAATACTACTACTATTGACAATGGCAATAATGGAAGCAACGCTAATAATAGTAGCAACAATAACAATAATAATAGTGAACCCAATTTACCAGTAGAAGAAACTCCAGTTGAAGAGAAACCAAGTGAACCATCAGTAGAGAAAACGTGGACTGATTCTGAAATAGAAACTTATGTAAAGCAATTTATTACAGATTTTAGACTAGATTACAAAAGCCTAAATGAATGTGAAAAAGCAGGAGAAGAATGGCAAGAGTATGGCTGGCATTATGTTTGTACTACTTATCCGATACCAAATACAAATATCGTAGCAACCATGTTGTCTATTGATACCAAAAATATAAAGTGTGATGGAGAAAGAACTGGAAGTCATGAGTATAATCCACATAATCCTAAAATAGGTAATGTTGCATATTTGAGAAGCTTAGGATATAAATGTGAAAATATTTATGGAGATATTTATTAAAGATATTTAGAACGCAAGAATGCGTTTTTTTTATGGAAAGAGGAAGAAATGAAACGAGATGAATTAGAAAAAATTATTGTTGATGAAATATATGATTTTTTATATAAGCTACATACGATCAAAGATTCTACGAGTGAAAAAAATATAAAAAAATTTTTTAGACAAAATTTATCAAAGGAAGATTATATAGAAAATATTTTAAAATACTTAGAAAAAAAGAAAAGAGAAAATACAGAATATTCAGAATTGGCTAAAAAGCTAATTTTAAAAATTAAAACCTATCAAAAAATGAAAGGAGGATTTTAAAGTTGAAGAAAAAAATCAAATATTTATTGATGTCGATCCTAGCTTTATTTAGTTTTTCTTCATTTTATAATGTAAATGCAGCAACGACAACAGCACAGTTTAGTAAAACATTTATCGGGACATATCATTACGTTGACAGTAATGGAAAGTTTGGCGATTTTGAACATTTTAGTAGAACAAGTGATGGAAAAATCACTTATTGTATTGAACCAGGTGTTCCTTTATCCTATGATGTTTATCAAGGCTATTATGGAATGCCCACTGAGGAATTAGCATCAAAAGTGGGATTGACAAGACAACAACTGTACCAATCTGCATTGGTAGCACATTATGGGTATGGGTATGCGGACCATGTAGGAAATGAATGGATTGTTGCAACTCAGGCGATGATTTGGAATATTACAGGTAGAAGTTTTCAATTTACAAGTAGAAATTATTCTGCTAATCCATGGCAATATGTTATTTCTACTCCTGTAGAAATTCAAACAAAAATGAACGAAATTAATAGATTAATTTCAGAGTATGAAATGACACCAGATTTTCCTACTACTCGACCTACAATTATTTTAGGACAATCTTATGTATTAACAGATAATGATAATATTATTTCGAATTATCAAGTAGAAAGTTGTGAAAATTGTCAGGCTATTATTAACGGAAATCAATTAATTATTACACCTACTTCTACAGAAGGTGGTAGGATAAATTTAATAAGAGAAGATCGAACATGGCAAGAGGATTTCATTGTATATACACATGCTACTGGACAAGATTTATTAGTTCCAGGAGTTGTGGATCCGATTGCTCTTAATATTAGCTTTGAAGTGATTAGTGGTTCATTAAGTTTAACAAAGTATGATTCAGAAACAAAAAGCTGTCAAGCTCAGGATGGGGGTTCATTAAAGGGTAGCGTTTATAAACTTTATAAAGAAAATGGTGAATTTGTTCAAGATCTAGTTATTGATGAAAATTGTCAAGCTGGAGCAACCAATTTGACTTTAGGAAAATACTATATTCAAGAATCTAAAGCGGGAACCAATTATGAATTAGATAATAACAAATATTACTTTGATATAACAGAAAAAAATTATCATATTAATTTAACAGTGTATGACAAACCTTTTTATGGAGAAGTAGAAATACTAAAGTATGATGGTTTAAATCATTCTTGTGAGCCATCTGGAGATGCGACCTTAGTTGGAGCTTTGTATGGAATTTATAAAAAAGATGGCACATTAGTTCAAACAATGACAATTGATAGTAATTGTTATGCTTCGTCGGGAAAAAAGTTACTAGTTGGTGAATATTATGTAAAAGAAATTCAAGCACCAAATGGTTATCAAATTGACGCTCAAAAATATGACTTTAGCATTACAGAAGAAAATTATAAAAAAACAATTCGTATCGAAGTAGAAGATATACCATTTACAACACTATTAACTATTAACAAAATGTATCTGACTGATAATGGAGTAGAGGCCGAAGTTGGAGCAAAATTTGATATTTATTTGAAATCGACAAACGAAAAGGTTGCTACGTTAGTCATTGATGAATCCGCAACAGCAAGTGTAACCTTACCCTTTGGCGAATATTTAATTAAACAAGTTGATGGAAAAGATGATTGGGAATTATCCGAGGATATTAATTTTTCGGTAAATAATGAAACTCCTAACAAAAGTTATATTACGTTACTTAATAAACCTTACTCATCAAAATTGAAAGTAGAAAAAATAGATGAAAATGGTAACAAAATAAAGTTGGCAGGAATTAAATTCAAAATTTTTGATGTAATGAACAATCAATATGTTTGTCAAACGATAGCATATCCAACTTTACAAACTATTTGTGAATTTGAAACAGACGAAAATGGAGAGTTTATAACTCCTTTGCCTTTAATGCCTGGAAGATATCGCTTAGAAGAAATTGATCAACAAAATGGAAATTACTTGTGGAATAAACAATCACAAGAATTTGAAATCGGAAAAAATACTAATACTGAAAATATCGAGGGTGTAGGTGTAGTATTTACAACAAAATTTATGAATAAATTTGTAAAAGGTGAACTAATTATTTATAAGACTGGTGAAAAGGTTGTATATAAAGATGATGGAATAGAGTATGAGCAGATTCCTTTAGAAGGCGTAGTATTTGAGATTTATGCAGATGAAGATATTTACGAAAATGGTTTAAAAATTTATTCAAAGGGAGAATTGGTTCAGGAAATTGTTACAGATTCAGAAGGAAAAGCTACTTTGAAAAATTTACCTTTAGGAAAGTATTATGCAAAAGAAATCAGATCTAGCAGTGGACATATTATAAACGAAGAAATTCATAAGTTTGAATTAACTTATGTAGATCAATATACAGAAATAGTTTATAGTGAACTTTATATAAATAATGAATTACCTAAAGGAGGGTTAGAAATATCTAAAGTTGATATTTCAACTGGTAAGCCTATTGCTAATGTGAAATTTGAAATTTTTACTGAAGAGGGTATAAAAATATATGAGGCAACAAGTGATGAAAATGGTAAAATCACAATAGAAAATTTACCAACAGGAAAATATTTCTTTATTGAATCACAAACTCCAGAAGGGTATTTAGCAAATAACAAAAAACTATATTTTGAAATTAAGGAAAATGGTGAAATAATTAAAGCTACGGTGGAAAATGAACCAATAACAGGAACAGTAGAAATAACCAAAAAAGATATTTCGACTGGTGAAGTTATTCCAAATACGCTTTTAGAAATTTACAATGCCAAAAATGATGAGCTTGTTTTTAGTGGACGGACAGATGAGAATGGCATGATCATTATAGAAAACTTAAGATATGGTACGTATTATATTTTAGAAAAAGAAGCAGCAGAAAATTACATTTTGAATACTGAAAAGATGTATTTTCAAATTAAGGAAAATGGAGAAATTGTAAAAGCTACGGTGGAAAATCATAAGAAAGAAATTAAAGTGCCAAATACTTTAAGTATTGATTATCTTCCGATTATATGCAGCTTTACCATTATAGCAGGTACTATTATTTATATGTGTTCAAAAAATAAGAGAATAAAATAAGGGGTTTAATATATATTAAAGGGGGAATATAAGTTATGAATTTTATAACAATTGGACGTTTAGTTGAAGATCCACAATTAAAAGAGCTAGAAAATGGAAATAAAGTTGTTAATTTTACACTAGCTGTGGATAGAGAATATAAGAGTAAAGATGGAAAAAAAATAACAGATTTTTTTCCATTTTCTTTATGGAATAAGGATGCCGAAAATATAGCAAATATCAGTAAAAAAGGTGCATTAATAAAATTGGAAGGATATTTAAAAATGAAAAAAGGAGTTAATAATTTTGATGAACTTACTCCTGTTATTACTAAATATACACATTTAGTGCAGCAAAAAAATTTATCAGCAAAAGAGGAAAAAGAAGAAGAAAAAAATTTAGAAAAATAAAAAAAGTTAAAATATAAAAAGGAGGATTGATTTATATTTTAAGGAAAAACAAAAAAAGAAAAAATAAAATTTTATTACAAAGAAGTAAGGGTAAGAAAGTGCAAACTTTTTTACTCTTTGCTTCAATTTTTCTTTTAGGTTTAACTAAGTCAGTTTCTGCAGTTGAAAAAATTGATGGAGTTGAGGGTAGTGATATAACGATAGATTCGTTAAGTACTATTTTTAAAAATTTAGCAGTACAACTTCAAGTTATAGGTGTCATTATAGCTTTAGTTATGCTAGTTGTTACTACCGTACAATTTATTGCAGGAGATGAGCAAAAGAAAGAACAAAAGAAAAGAAATTTAATTTTAACCTTAATTGGTGTGGCAATTCTAATTTTAGCTCCAGCATTAATTAATTTTATTATCGGACTATTCGATTAGTGATATATGTTTGTTACTTTAAGTATAATAAGTGATATTAGATTTGCCGTTATGGATATTCTGAGAGGACTCGGAATGTCTATTGTGAATATGATTTATTCTACCATTGATACTTTGTATGAAGTTGCTCAAAAAATTAATAGTATAAATTTTATTCAAATGTTGGAAAATGTTGAAAACTCTACTTTTACTAAAATTTTCAATGCTTTTTTTATTTTATCATTTGTTATATTGTTATTATTTTCCATTTGGAAAATTACTTTTAGAATATTAGATGCAGATGAAAATCAACAATCTTTATTTAACACAATTAAAGAAATTGTAAAGTGTAGTATTTTGATTTTTTGCACATATTTGATTTTTAATTCTACTATTAATATAGGAATAAATTTATCTAATGCTATTTTTAATAATTTTTCATCGTCTAGTATTACAATAGGCGATCAGATGAAAAGTGCATATTTAACTTTGAATTCAGCATGTTATAAAGTAGAGGGTGGCGATAGTGTTGATAAAGACAACGTAGAGGATTTGAAGGGATATTTAAATGGATATGCAGATTTAAGTACGGTAAGTACCGTGCAAGACTTTGAGACGTTAATTAGAAACGGAACTATCTCGTCTACGAATGTTAGTGATTCCGGAGCCTTTTCATATCGTTGTCAAATTTATAAGAAAGGCTTTTTTAATGATGGTGAAGATTATGCCTTTAATTATAATTATCTATTTGGAATTGTCGTTGGTTTAATTTTTCTTGTTGGGATTGGCTTTTCAGTACTTTTATTGGGAAGACGTCAATTAGAACTTGCGTTTCTTATGACAATAGCACCTTTGGTTTTTGCTACATCTATTGAGAGAAAAGAGCAAAGATCTGCTTTATATCAACAATTGGCAAGCTTGATATTACAATCTGGTGCTATGATGTTACTCATTGGACTTACTTCAATCATGTTTAATGCAATTCAGAATAGTCCAGATATTAATAGTTTAGGATATTTTAGTAAAACAGTTGCTCAGTCTGTACTATATTTAGGTTGTGCTATGCTGTTGATGACGGGATGTGGATCTCTTAATCGATTTATCGGAGAAAACGTCGCGGCAAACTCTGGTCGTGATATGCTAATGGCGATGAGAGGAACATTTGGAGATATTAGAGGAGCTGGATCTTTAGGTATAGGAACTATTAAAGCCTCTAAAGATGTAGCTTTAGGAAGTGCTAAAGGAGTAAGAGGCGTTGGTAGTCTTGCTAAATCTGGCTATCAATCGACAAAGGGTGTGGCTTATGGAGTTGCAAGTGCATTGCCAAGTACTCATAATGTTGTTTCACAATGGATGGGCGATCGTTTAGTTAAAACAGGATCGAAAATCTCTCGAGGTCAGAAATTTCAAGAAAGCTCAAATCGATTATTTCAAGCTTATGGCCGTCATTTAGAAAAATCTGGAACAATAAACAAGAATATCTGAGTTCAAGATGGGATTATGAAAATGATCGATATAATCCAGAATTTTTAAAGAAAAGCGTAGCTTCATTAAAAAGTGGATGGCAGGATACCAAAGAAGGTTTTGGCAGTGTTAAAGAAAGCGTTAGTAATATATCACATCCTAATGCACCACGTTCATATCCTCGCACAAAATTTAAAGATTTTAGAAAGGATAAGAAATAAAAATGTATTATATTACTTTAAAAAGTGTCAAAAAAAATTTAGGGATATTTAATTTAGAATTTCAAGATTTAATTATTGCCGGTATAGTGATTTTTTGTACAGTAATACTTTTTGTAATGAATTATCAAACTATAGCACTAACACTTTTTGCGTTAGGTGCATTTGCTTTGATTCCTACTGATTTTAGTAAATGTAATCGACTGTATAAAGTCGTGCATTTGTTTGCTTCATTTTTATTAAGAAATAAGAATTACTATTATTATTAGAAAAGAGGGATAGATGAATATTAATGAAATAACAGATATGTATTATAATGCGGTAGTTAATTTAGAAAAATATTTAAAAACACAAAAAGAAAATATTGATGAATTACATTTTGAAAGCAATGATAATAAAAAACAATTATATAAAGTTATTCATTATTGGTGGTATGATACTTTTTGCAATAGTTTAAAACCATATATGTCTTGGAAAAGTTCTGAAAAAATGAATTACGATCAACTTAAGGAAGTTTTTACTAAAGGCGACTTAGAACAGATTAACCATTATTTAATTATAAGAGATGTATTAGACGATTTTTTATCAGAAAGTGCCGGTAATTCATTAACAACGTATTATGAAAAAAATGGACAAGATATTGATGATGATAGTGTAATAAGAGAAATTATCGAAGAATCATCGTCATTAATTACAAAAGAAAAAATAGATTCTAAAATTTATCCAGAGGAAATTGTAGAGTTACATAGTATAGCACATCAGTTTTATAATGCCTGTAATTATTTGGAAGATTATTATAAACAAAATATGAATAAAAAAGATATAGAAATGTAAAAAGAATAAAAAGGGGGAGATCACACGAATTATCAAAAGAAAAAGAAAGAAAAAAAGAATATAGAAAAATTTAAGAAAAAAAAGAGTAATGAATATATATCTGTTGATTGTTTGAAGAAAAAATTACAGAATTCAAAAATCTTTACAAATATACAAGAGATTGATAATAAAGGAATTATTAGTTTGAAAACAAGTCAATTAGCAATATTATATAAAGTTTTTCCTATTGATTTAAGTTTAAGTAGTGTAGAAGAACAAAAGATCTTTTATCAAACTTTATCAAAATTGTATCGATTACAATTTACAATTAAAATTTATAAATTTAACGAAAAAATGAATTTAAATGCTAATAAAGAAAATTATTTGAATTTAATTCAAAGATTTAATGAAAATGCTCAACAAAAAGAAATTTTGATTAATAATTATGCTTTTCTCGAAACTATTGAAGAAGAACAATTAACATCTACAAGTGCATATTATATTGCTATTATTTCGAAAAATAAAGAAGCATTAGAAAAAAATAAAGAAGAATTTGAATTTGCAATTAGAAATGTCAATCCAAGAATAGATATAGAGCAACTAAAAAACAAGAAAATTTTAGTGCAAGTTCTTTCTAATATGTATTTTTCAAAAAATAATTTAGATCAAATTTTATTTTATGACTTTATTGATCTGATGGTTCCGATGCGACTATCCGAACAAATATCTTCTTTAAAAATAGATAATCAAGAGATTCAGCTATTGTCAATTAAAAATTATCCTGTGTTTATTGAAGGGGGCTTTTTAGATAGAATTGTAAATATATCTGGTGTGAATGCTTCAATAACAATAAATGAATCGTTAGAGCAATCTAAAATATTGAACAATCTAAATAGCAGTTATAAAGCGGTTTTAGCTGATTATAATACTAATAAAAATTTAAGCGATATTACAGAAATGAGAAATGTTTTAGATAGTTATAAAATGCTTATAGAACAAGTATCCGATAATAATGAAAAAATTAAAGATGTATCTATTGTTCTAGCGATTCAGGGAGATAAAGCCACTAGAGAAGAAATTATTAAAGAAATTAAGCGATATGCAGAATTATATCAAGTGAAAATAGACATTCCACGAATGCGTCAATTAGAGGCATGGCAATCATACGACTTATCTGATAAGTCATTGATGGGATATAATATGTATTTGCCTACAGTTACTTTAGCGAGTACCTTTTTTTGTACTAAAAATTATCATAATGATCCGGAAGGATGGCTATTAGGAGAAGATTCAGCTTATGGATTGCCCACTTTCTTTGATATTTTTCATTTAAGCAAAGACCGAACAAATCACAATATGACTGTAGTAGGAACTAGTGGTTCAGGAAAAAGTTTTTTACTTAAACTATTAATGATAAATGAATTTGCCAGAGGTACCAAATTATTTTTATTTGATATTGAAAATGAACTGCAAAAGTTATGTGAACGTTGTGGTGGAGAGTATATCGATTTATCAAGTAAAAGTCTTATTAATCCGTTACAAGTTCGATACGTTTTATCTGATAATGATGATGCCTCCATTTTAAGTAAACATCTAGGATTTTTGGAGAATTTTTTTATTACGGCGTTTGAACATATTGATGAAAAAGAATTAGTAGTACTAATTGATTTAGTAGAGCAATTTTATGCTACTAGAAATATTACAAAACAAACTACTTTACAAGAATTCGAAAAAATGACACCTAAAGATTATCCGATTTTTTCAGATCTTTATGCTTTTTTGCTAGAAAAACAACGAGATTGTAAAAATACGGAACAAGCTAGTATTTTATCAAACATAGAAGTTTTGTTGAAACGAATGACAGTTGGACAAGACAATAATTTGTTCAATGGAGTTACTACCATTGATTTAAATAATCAATTAATAGTGTTTAACTTGCAAGAACTTCTTTTTAATTCCAGTAAGAGATTAGTGAATACTCAAATGTTAAATTTATTGACTTATATTAGTAATGAAGTTGTCGATAACAAAAAAAGAAATGACAAGAATCAAGAAATGCAAAAAATGTTAATCATTTTAGATGAGTTTCATAATTATATTGATGAAGATAATCCTATGTTATTAAAATATTTTGATCAATTAAATAGAAGAGCGAGAAAATATAGGCTTGGTATCATCATAGCGAGTCAACAGCCTAATGATTTTACTAGTCGTACAAATATATTAAGACATGCTTCGGCTATTTTTAACAATTCTCAATATCAGCTTACTGGAATGTTAAAAGATACAGATGTGAAAAGTGTAGAGCAATTATATTCAAATGTTCCTCTTACAGAAACTCAAAAGAGTTTTTTAAGCATGTGTAGTCAGGGCCAATTTTTGTTAAACATTAATAACAAAAAGCGTATAAGAGTAAACATTTTTGCTACACCTGTACAAATGTATTACATGGGAGAAAGTGATGATATCCCTATCGGATTAGACAATGTTTAAAAAAGTTGTCATGATAATAGCTGTTTCTATTTTTGTCATCATTTTTGGACTAGCGATAGTTTTATTAGCAGCATGTTCAGGAGCTGCTTTTGGAAAAGGAAAAGAAGTATACGAAACAGAACAAGCAATCAATTTTCGAGGACAATCAAGTGTTGTAAATAATGATTTATATGCAGATAGATATAGAAATTTAATTGATAAATTTTTGATAAATAATGGATATGTTTCATTAGAAAGAATAATATTCTATCTTCAACAAACAGAAAATATTTTAGATGCTACAACTTTACCAGTAGAGAAATGGGAAGAAGCTTATTTAAATAATTTGGATGATACCAAAAAACAAATGATTCCTATAAAAACTCTTTGCAAGGAGCTAAACCAAAAAGAGATTATTATATCAATCGAAAGTGGATTGAATGAGAACGGAAAATATATTGAAGTTTTAGATTTATGCCATATAAATGGTGTAGATATTACATCATCAAATGATATAAGTGAGGATTTTGATTATTTACCATTTCAATTTCCTTTAAAAAGTTCTTTTGTAACTACATCTATGGTTTTTGAAATAAGAAATGTTGAATTAGATTTAACGGAAGAGCAACAGTCAAGTGTAAACTTCCATAATGGCTGGGATTTTGCAGTACCAATTAATACAGAAATTTATTCTATTTGTGATGGAACTATTACCAATATTGTAATGACTCAAGACAATGATTTAAGTTATAACCAATCAAAAAATGGCGTAGGTAATTATGTGGAAGTTACATGCAGTAATGATTTAATAGCCGTGTACCAGCACTTAAAATACAATAGTGTACCATATATGCTTACAAAAAATTCTATTGTTAAGAAGGGCGATTTATTGGCACGATCCTCTACAACGGGAATGTCTACAGGTCCACATTTGCATTTAGGATTACGAACAAAAGATGGATTATGGTTGGATGCTTTAAGTTACATAGATTTTAATTTGTAGAAAATAAGGGGGAAATTATGAATTATTTAAAAAAGAAAAAGAAAGAGTGGAAAAATTATGAAAACTTTTATAAAGACGATTTAGGTGCTCGTATTATGTTTACTAGAGAATTTATTTGTGGCTATACAGAACCACAACTCGCAAAAAAATCTCATACGAGTTTAAATACTATTATAGCTTTAGAATCTGGTGAATATAAAAATCCTCATCCAGATTTAATTTTAAGAATCGCAGAGGCACTCGATTCTTTTTATATGGATTTTGTAGAAGAAGATTATGAAAAAGAGTTCTTAGAAAATCTTAGTTGGGGAGATGTGGATAATGTACAAAAATATGATCTTATTAATATTACATTGTCTTTTGCAGATTTTGCTAATAAAGTAAATTCTTTCTTAAAAACAGGAGATATTTCATTGTTAAAGTCGAGTGATTTAATATAGAAAAGTTTCCATGTCAAATTATATCTATTCTATTAAATGATAAGAACGAATTTACAAAAAAGTATAATACTTATTTATCAGGAGAATTTGAAGAAAAAGAACTCTTAGAAAAATATTTTAAAGATAAACAAATGCGTTCAATTAAAGTAAATGATGCTGATCAATCTATATGTTTTACTAATCAAGAGAACCTGATTGAATTGTTTAATAAAAAAGATCGTTATTCTCAAAAATATTATGAAGAAATTCATATCCATTGTAATGATTTATATAATTTTGAAGAATTTGTAAAATCTTTAGAATCAAGTGCATATTCCAAGTTTGTGGAACATGTACATTATTTGCCACATCAAAAGGAAGTCTATCAAGATGACATTCAAAATTATGAATTGATTGTACAACAAACCACAAATGAATTAGCCACTACCAAAAAATTAAGAAACATCTTAAAACAGTATAGTGATGAAACTATTTTTAGAGCAATTGCACTACATTTTGGTGAAATAGTCGAAAACGAAAATGAAATAAATATAGATTTAATACGTAGTTTAAATGATATTTATTATAAAAAAGTTCAAGAGGAAGAAGATTTGTTTTTTTCAAAAAAAATTGCAAATTCCTTAAAAAATATTTTAGAAAATGAAAAAATAACGAATTTAAATATATCTACTGATTATTCTGATGATTTAAATTTGTGGGGGTGATAAAATGAGTAGTTATTTAGAAATGAAAGAAAAACATGCAAAATTGCTTAATAGTATACCTATACAATTTGCTTTTTCTAAAAAAGATTTAAAAGAAGGATTAAAGAGATTGGGGTTATTAGAAACCGATACAGATAAGGTGGTTTCACTTCCTGGGGGTGGTTTCATGAAAAAAGATGATGTGCCAAAATATATAGACATACAAAACCAAATACAGAAGGAATTTTGGGATGCTATTGATAACGATAAAGAAGGAACTGGATTTATTTGTGATATGTTTAGCTATGAATTAGAAAATCATGAATATGTTCTAACAGGAGATCTTGAAGAAACTTTGGAAGCACTTAATTTAACTCCAAAAGATTTTAAAGAACATCCTAATTTAAAAAAAGGATTGGATTTAGCTGAGAAGAAATTAGCAAATTCAGATTTCGATTATACTGTTTAATGAATTTGTAAAAATAAAAAGGAGAGAGATTAAATTGTTAATGATTATAGTAAGCATAGTTATTATTTTGGCTTTTATATTATATTGTTGTTTTATTGTTTCGGGAAGATGCAGTAAAAATGAAGAAAACTTAGAAAAAACAATTTGGAAAGGAGAAAGGAAAAAATAGATTTAGAGAATAGTGAAATTTTTCAATGGCTAAAATCTGAAGAGAAAGTATTTTTAGATAAAAAAATTCAAAATATACTTTTATTAAATATCCATATTCGAAACACATAACTTTGATTTATGGTGACTATTTAAGCTTTTTAGGTATTGATAGAGATTTAAAATATTGTGGAATTTATGACACAGAAAAAGAAACTTTATTTGATGTAAAATATAATTTAAGAGATGCTTTAGGATTATCGTGGGGCGATTGTGTTTTTAAAGATATTTCAAATATTAAAAAAGAATTGATTTTTAAGCTAAATGATTCTATTAATGAATATGTGTTTATAAATCAAGAAGAATTTTATGATGCAGTAAAAGATTATGAAGGTTATATTAACAAGAGAAATGTTGAAGCTGATTTTATAAATGGTTATACAAATTATAAATATAGTTCGAATATTTCTGATTTATCAACTGATGATATACTAAAATGTTTAGATAATGAAAATTATATTTTCGACTTGGCATACGATCATATGCAAAAAAATAAAAAATATATAGGTGAAAAATTAAAAAATATAGATTTACAAAATGATTACTTGAAATCAATTATTCAGGATAAAAACCATCCATTATATAAAGCAAGAAAAATAAGAGAATCTTTGGAAAATACGGATATTGTTAATGTTCATGTGTTTATAAATAAAGAAGGAATAGATTATGATTTTAAGTATGATAGAACTTCATTAATATATGGTCTTTCAAATTCTTATATTTCTGTTTATAATATGACCGCTTCCGAACGCAAAGAATACGAAGAAATATTTGGAATAAATACAGATTTTAATTTTAAAGATATCTATAAAATAGAATATAGAAACAAACCGATTTATATTGATGATAACTTTAATGAAAAAGAATTATCTATAGAGGAATATGTTTTATGAAAAGTTTAGATGAATATAAACAGTATTTACCAGATTATTTAAACAAATATCATAATATTACTAATTTAAAAAAGTTTTTTCATTGCCTTAATCCAGAACATACTGACAATAATCCAAGCATGATGTTTACGAGTAAATATAATATTTGTAAGTGCTTTGCATGCGGTGTTAGTTATGATATTTTTGATCTTATTGGAATAGATTTTAATATTACCAATTTTAAGGATAAAATTCGAAAGGTAGAAGAAATTTATGAAGGATATACTCCTATGTATGATGAATGTGAGCCTCAGAATTTTCAATCGATTGATTATACTAGTTACTATAATAAATGTGAAAAAAGAATTAATAAAACATCTTATTTAGAAAATAGAGGAATAGAAGAAAGCCTAATTCATAAATATCATATTGGCTATGATGAGAAAAGAAATTTAATTGTTTTTCCCATAACGCAACATTGTTATTTTGCTAGAAGTATTGTAAATAATATCAAGATAAAAAGTAAAGGCACTAGTGATATTTGGAATAAAGATATATTAAATCATAATGGTTTAGTATATGTGACAGAAGGAATTATAGACAGCTTATCTTTGGAAACAATTGATCCAAATGTTCAAACACTTAGTTTAAACGGAGTTGGTAATATTCATGCACTTGTTCATGCGATTAAAGAAAAAAATTTTAATGGCGAAATAATAATAGCCTTTGACAACGATATTGCTGGTATTAAAGCTAGTAAAATTTTACAAAAAGAACTAGAAAAAATAAATGTGATATCATTTTCAAATTCTTTAATAGCAAATTTTGATGATACTGAATGTAAAGATATTAATCAAGCATTAATTACTAATAAAGAATTATTAGAAGAGAATTATCGGTATTTTGATACAGCATATCGAAAAATTATAGAGCAAAAAAAGCATCAGCAAGAACTTATACTTTAATAATAAGAAGTGGTAAATACTTAATAAAAAGTAATACAAATTGCAATAAAAGTATTAAAAAGTAATACTGTTTTTTCTTTTATTTAAAGGCATTTGTTAATGAAATTTCTTTAAAAAAGCTATTATTTATTAAAATTTATGTATTTTTGCAAGTGCAAAAATAGTTTTTGCACCACCACAGTTGTAAAAAAGCCAAATATTATTGGGCTTTTTTTGGTGGTTGGTGCAACACCATATCCTGTTTTTGATAAAAAGTATTATTTTATTTTTTATTCATAAAGTGAAAAGAAACAATCAAATTAAAAAGAAGTATAGAGATTTAAAGGAGGAAAAGATGGAAAGAGAAGAATTACAGAATTTTACAAATCAAACAAAGAATGAAATTATAAAGGACTTTACAGAACAGAGAAGTATTGTTGAAAATATGTTTTATGATTATATGACTGATAATGGTTATTCAGTTTATATTCATGATGGTAATGATAAATCACTTGGATATGGAGGATTTGCTGCCAAAAAAGATGAGTTTGCAATATTTTTTACATTAGTAGAGTTTCAAGATCCTAGATCGTTTTCAGTGAATGCAGAGGATAGGAATGGGAATTTTATTTTAATTGGAGATACTGCTGCAATTTATACGATGTCAATAAACGATGAAGACGATTTAACTATTAATGAAATAAAAGATAAATTTAGCAAATTGCTTAATGATATATATGAGAAGTATGGAAATTACTCTAAAGAGAATAGACTCGATTTTGTTTATAATGAGTTAAAAATGGAAAGAAAAGATTACTCTTTTGAATGTGAGAAGGAAATCATAGAAAAAGTTTTATAATAAAGAAAAATATCGAATAAAAAAATGATATTTAAAATAAAGGGGGAATTTTTTTGAGTATTTTACAAGAATATGAAATGATCAGAAATGTCCAAAAGAGCAATATGAAAAATACGAAAAAGAATTACAAACTATAAGCAATTTACCTTATGAGCAATGGCTAGAAAAAAAGAAAAATTTAGAAAGTAAATATAATATAGTATTTTTATCAGATGTTTTATATAAGCCAGAATATTGGGAAAAATATGAGGAATGGTATAACGAAAATCATCTGCATCGAAAAGTAGATATAATCAATATGTGGATAAGTGATCATGATGATGTAAGATGTAATGCTGTACTTTATGAAAAAGATAAAGCACTAGCAAATATTATTGCTAGTTATGATGAAACAGATTTAAGATATTCAATTGGTGATAAGGATTCAGAACTGAATGAGGATTTTAGTAAAAGAGCTTTTAAAAATTTAATCTATTATGAATTTGATAAATACTTAGAATTGCCTAAACTTAGTGAATGTTCTAAATTGTTACAAGAAATTTATAATATTGTTTGTGAATCTGACGCTACAATGTGTCATATATCTGACGAAGATTGGAAAAATCATTATGTTGAGAGATACAGTGAAAAAAATTTAGATGTGTTAAAAAATGAAATAAAAAAATATGGACTAGAAGAAGTTCTTGAAATTGATATTGACAATTATAAAGTTATTGGATATGGAGATTTAGAAACGAGATTTAATAATGATACAAAACTAGATAGTCTTTTTATAAAAGATATTTCTTGTGAGATTCAAAAATAGTTAAACTTAAGTATTAATTTTATGAAAATATAAGATTTCATAAAATACGTAATACAATAAAAAAATTAATAGAAAGGTTGTAATAAATATTAATATGAAAACAATAGAAATTTATAATTATGATACAAATAAACCCAAGTTTATTATTCAAACAAAAAAAACTAAAAATATACAAAATGATGTAATTAAATATTTAGAAGATCAAAAGTATGACTTGATATTACAGGGAAAAATAGTACCAGGAGGTGGAGTAAATATTTATTGGTTAGCTTGTAATAAAAGTACTAAAGAAATTGTGAAACTATGGTATAAAGAAAAAGAAAATATCGAAGAAAAATATGCCGAGAATGATTCCATGTTAGAGTATGAAAAAAAATTATAAATATGAAGACAAAAAAAGGTTGGAAAACTACAGCAAAAAATTGAGAAATATATGGAGAGGTTTCTGGGGAAGAAAATATAGAATATATGAAAATGATGTTTTAACAAATGAATTGTTAATATATCATAGAAAAATTTATTTAAAAAAATTAAAATGATAATTACACGAAAAGGGGGAATGAAAAATAATGAAGTTACCGACTGAATATTCTATTTATACCGATGAGGTTAATAGAGATAATTGTGTGATGATTACAGATTCATTTGAAGAAGAGGATATTCATTTTTTATTCAATGAATTTGATTGCAATAAATTAATTGTTACCAAAAAAGGAAAAATAATCAGAGAGTTTGATCGAAAGACATACGAGGTAGACAAATTATGTGATAAAATTCATAAAAACTTTTTATGTAGCAATTCTAAAGATAAAAAAAAATTAAGAGAAATTTGTAGTAAAAATAATATTTTATTAGATGAGTATTTATATAATCAGGGATATCAAGATTTTAATTCTTATTTAGATGATATCTCAGTTAATGAAAGTTATAATTATGAGATTTAGTATTTATTTTAATGAAGAAGAACTTCAATATTTATCTGATTATATGAAAAAGCGAAAGATAAAATCAAAACCAACTGCAATAAAAAAAAGTTCGCTACAGACAATTAAGTATAAGTCGATTGAAGAAAATCAAGAAGAAATTATTAGATTATTAAATAAAAATATTCATTATAGTAATCTGATAAGAATGTTATTGGAACAATTGTTTGTAAATGTTGAATTTAATAGCAATAAATCGGTAAAAGATAATAAACTTTTAAAGGAATTTTATGAGTATAATAGTCGATACAGGAGTTTCATGGAATGATTAGAAGAAGTATTAGCATTTCCGATTCGTTAAATGAATTATTAGAATTTTACTTTAAACAATATTCCTATAAAAGCAGGAATGATTTAATTGTTGAATTGTTAGAATTAGGTATAATAAAAATGAATGAAAGTAATGAAATAAAAACTGATATTCAGAATATAAAATCAGATCTAGAAAAAATTGTAAGTTTATTAAATGACTGAAAAAATTGTTTTTATAAGCCATCCTTATTATGCAATTAATAATTCTTCAAATAATTTACGAATATATAAAAAATCTAAAAATTCTAACAATTGGTACTATATTCAATGTAAAAGCATAGAAGAATATCGGACTAAGTTAAGAAAATATATATTAGGGTTTTATGAATACACGAGAGATGAAAAAAAAGCACATTATACTCTAAATGATGTTTTGAAGAAAAATGATGACAATTCTTCCATGTTCGATTATTTTATGGGGGGAAAAAAATCAGAAGAAGTAATGCAAAATAATAAAATGTTTCGGGAAAAAATGGCAATGTTAAAAGATGCCAGTTATTTGACTGATAATAAAGTTAAAAAAATGCAACTTGATTGGTGCAAATATATTGAAAATAGCAATATCCAATTAAGTGTTTTATCTTTCAATCAAAAATATATTGATGAAAATATAAATATCAAAGATCTTCAAAAAATTATTACAACAGATGTTTTGCCTAAGTTCTTCGGCTATTGCGGATATGAAAATCCAAAAGAAAATTTAGAATGGATCGTTGCTTTGCATAACGATCGAGATAATAACTATCATTTTCATATTGCATGGATTGAAAAGAAAGCTTGTTACAAAAATTCAAGAGGTAATTTAGGTTATCGTCAAAAACTTTTATTAAAGCAAGATGAGGAAATTTTTTTGAAACGACAAGTAGGTCTTGCTATAGAAAGAAAGAAACTTTATACTCCTAAAATTATTGATTTAAATCAAAACTTAAATGCTTTAAAATCGTACTTTAACAAGAATGATCTTAATTTTACTTTAAAAAATATGAATGAATATCACCTAGAAAATGACATGGTAGAACTAGGCTTTTATTTGAATAGATTAAGAACAGAAAATAGAAAATATATAAAATATGGTTCTATAAAGGATGATGAATTAGGAGTATATATTAAAAAAATAGCAAAAGATATAAAATCAAAAATCTTTCAAAATCCAGAAATCAAAAAAATTAAAAATGATATTGATAAATCAATAAACAATATTAATGATTTGATAGAATCATTTGATGAAAAGAATTCCGTAAATAAGGAATTTTCTCCTTATAAAAATAGTTTGATAGATTCTAAATTAGATTCTACAGATAAATACATTATGAATTCAATCATTAATTATGCGAATACTTATTTTAGAAAAAATAGTAAGTATAAAATTGAAGATCTAATTTCAGAAATTAGTTATCAGGAATTTAGAAAAAAATATTTGAAATATGAGAATAAGCCAATTATTCGTTATAAAATTTCTCTTATTAAAAACGTACTTGATGAAAACAAAATTAAAAGCCAAGTTGAAAAGGCATTAATTAGAATAACTAAAAAACAAGAACAAGTAGTAGATAAATTCTATGAGATGTTTGAACGTAATTAATATGCATTTTACTGTAAAAAATGTTGGATAATATTGTATTATGTTGACTTTTGTGATATTATCTACTTAGATAGAGTTTAAAGGTAGTATTGTAGTAGGTAATAGTTTGTTAATGTACTTAACATTAACTAGAAAAATAATATAATTTCAAAGGAATTATATTAGGAGGTTAGTTGATATGAAATATTTGAAACCTTTAGCATTGGTTTTTATTATTTCTCTTGCTTTAAGTGCTTGTGGTTTATCTGCAAAAACAATGTATTATGTTGGATATGTTAGAAATGAAACCGTTCCAGGAAACAATGGAGATTGGGAAACAAGAAAATTCGAAATACGTTCAGAAAAAATCGGAGCAGGATATGATTTCTTGTATCAAACTAGTGTATCCAGAGATGTAGATGTAAGAGTTAGATATTATAGTAACGAAAGTGCTTCAAATGCTGGAGCAAATGGATACTGGCAAAGATTAAAAACTACTGATGGAGAAAAGCAATTATCATTTAATACTAATCATGACGCATTATTTGTAGTTCATAGTGGATATTATACATTACAATTTAGTACAGATTTATTACACTTTGGCAAAACAACTGTAAATAATGCTGAATGGTGGGTAGACGATAGAACTTAATTAATATATCATTTAAACTCTATCTTCTATAAAATATTTTAAAAGGAGAATATTATGAGAGATTTAAAGTATTATATAAAATCTAAGGAATTCATAATAACAACACTTATTTTATTCATATTTGTTATTGTAAATATTTTCCCGGATCTTAGGTATGGATATTTCTTTTTGGAGTTTAAAGATAGTTTTGCTTTTTGGCAAGTAATTTTGACTTATGGATACGGTTCATATTTACAAGTGATTTTACCATTGTTAGTATTATTTGCTTCTTTAAAAAATATTTACTTTAAATTTACAGGTAGTTATTTAAAGAACGCATTATTAAAGAAAAAGTATTCAAGTTTTCTTAAAAATGAAATATTTAAGGGGTATATTCAAGCATACATTCCATTATTTTTGGTTGTGTCATTTGTCTTAATTTTAAGTTTTATATTATATCCCTCTGTATTAACACCAGTAAGTCCTACTAGTGAATACTTATATTTAAGTGGTATTATTACTAATCCGTATGTATATATAATATTTACTTATTTATGTAGATTTTTCTTTGTGGCCTCCATTGTTAATATTGGAATACTTTTAATATATTATACTAAAAAATTATATGTTTCAATTTTAACTGGTTTTATAGCATTTCATTTGATAAATTTTCTTTTTCAATATATAATGCAAACCATTGGCTACTATATTGGCGGATCAATGCTACAACAGTTTTTTTCAAATTTCAGTTTAATGCAAGGATATGTTTGCGCCCCAGATACTGTATTGTCTTTAATCATTTCTGCCGTTTTCTTTTTTATAACTTTAACTATATTATATTTTGTTTACAAAAATAAAGAGAAAGTGGTGAGAAACTTTGAAGAATAGTGTTTTAACATTAAGTAATTATTTTTTTTCGAGGAAATTTACGTTGCTAATTATTTTATATTTAGTTTTAGGATGCTTTTTTGTATCTTTTGAATTTGCCAATCGCGATTATTTTGATATTTTCATTGCAACTTTGACTAGCGAAAAATTTACTACAATTTTTTTGTTTCCAAGTTTTTTAGCAATGTATTATAATTTGTTTTTGTATTTGGATAATTGGAATGAAGTAGTTTTACGGACAAAAACTAGAAAAAATTATGTAAAATATCATTTTAAATTTATATTAAAGGCAACCATTTATTTTTTCGTAATTGTTTTACTTATTCTTGGTATTTTTTGTAATTTTATGCCTAAAAGTGGTTACTCATTAACAATGTATAGTCAATATCAAAATGTGCCTGCTTTTATATTGATAGTTCTAAGTATGTTAAAGATATTTTTCTCTTTGTTTATATTAGGATTAATAAATTTGATATTTTCTTTAAGATGTAGAAATCAAATGATTTCAGTAATAGTTGGCATATTTTATATATTAATTCTACAGTTTTCAAGAGTTTTTTATACTCCAAGTGTATTAGCAGCTATCTTAAATCCAGGTTTTCATGCATTTGGAGTAGAACTAACAAATAATATAATATATTGCTTAATAACAGATTTTTTATATTTCATGGTTATTATAATTTTATGCTATTTTATTGCCCTTCGTGTTGGAAAAAAGTGTAATATAGGTATTAATATAAGAAAGTAGGGATATAATGGAGAAAATCATTTTAGAAAATGTCACTAAAGAACTAGATGATATTAAAGTATTAAATAAAATAAATTTAGAGTTAACAGATGGAAAAATTTATGGAATAATTGGAAGAAATGGTTCAGGAAAAAGTATGTTGTTAAAAACTATATGTGGATTTCTTCCTCCAACGGAAGGAAGGGTTTTTATCAATGGAGAAGATATTTATCAAAAAAATATTTTTCCAGATTCTATAGCGGCAATGATTGATAAACCTAATTATTTGCCCGATTTAAGTGCCTATGAAAATTTAAAATTGATTGCTTCTATAAATCATACTGTAAGTGATGACAAGATCATAGATGCATTAAATTTAGTGAATTTAGAGAATAATAAAAAAGTATTTAAGAAATTTTCTTTAGGTATGAAGCAAAAATTAGGAATCGCCCAAGTGATTATGGAAAATACTAAAATAATGATTTTTGATGAACCTTTTAATGGTGTAGAGGAAGAAACCACAGAAAAGTTAAGAAAATACTTTAAACAACTAAAAAAAGATGGGAAAATTATATTAATTTCTTCACATATAAAAGAAGATATAGAAACTTTATGTGACAAGGTGTATAAAATTCAAGATGGAACAATTATAAATGAATAAAAAAATATTTTTTCTTTTTTTTTATTAATAAAAGGCAGAAAGGAGGTTGATTGGGGTATTATTTTTGCTTTATAATTTTAGGTTTGATAAAATTACAAAACCACTAATTATTATTCTTGTTTTTGATCTTATTTTATTATTTTTGCTGTTGTTATTAGATCCTACAATTTTAAAAAAGAAGTTAAAAAATAATAACGAACATGGAAGCAGTAGATTTGCGTCCATTAAAGAAATAAAAAGGACTTTTACTAAAAATAACTTGAAGAATATTATAGAAGCAGGCTTTCCTGTATATTATGAAAGAAAGTTAGGAAAATTTAAAAATGTATATTTTGATAACAAAAGTCCTCATTTTTTATTGGTTGGATCAACTGGTAGTGGAAAATCTGTTACAGTAAGTATTCCTATGGCAATTCATTTTGCTTTATCTAAAGTAAAACATAGTGTAGTATTAACGGATCCTAAAGGAGAATTATATAAATTAACTAGTGGTATTTTTAAAAACAATGGATATGAGATAATCACGATTGATTTTAGAAATCCTACCAAATCAAATAAGATCAATATTATGAAACCAATTATTGACGAATGGAAAGAGCATTGCCAGAAAGATAAGAAAATGCTCTTTTTAATTGCTTATTTTTTTAAGAAGAATAAAATTTCTATATCAAAAATGGATCAAAATAATTATAAAAATAAAATAATAGAAAAATATCAACTTAATGATCTAAAGGATATTTTTCAATTTAGATGTTCAGAAATTCAAAAGATAAAAATTGATAAAACATCCGTCTGGCTAAAAGAAATAGAACATATGGATAATTTAGAATTGATTAACTTAATAAAAGATAATTACAATTTAAGTATAAAACATAAAGCTGAAACCAATCGTTTGATCTTTTCTTTAGCAAACTTGATATTTAATGAGAATGCTAATAGTGATCCTTTTTGGATCAATTCTGCTAAACAGCTTTTTTCTGGGATAGCTGGACTTTTTATAGAAGAATATAAAACAGGAAATTTGCAAGAAGAACAAATATCTATTGCTAATATTAAGAAATTTCAAAATTCATCTTTATTAAAATCAAATCAAGTTTTTTTACAAAAAAATTTATCCGAAAGAGAGTATGGCAGCTTATCAAAAGATTATTTAATACCAATTTTGTCATCTGCTGAAAATACATATAAAAGTATTACAGCAGTATTTGCAGAGAAAATGGCTATTTTTGATGATGTTAATGTTGAAAGCATTACAAGTATTAGTGAATTCGATTTTAAAGATGTCGGCAGAAAAGCTACAGCCTTTTATATTATCGTTCCAGATGAGGATAAATCATATAATAAATTAATTACTATTATTTTAGGAATGCTGATTAAGGATTTAACTAAACTAGCTAATTTAAAAGAAAACAATGGCGTCTTACCTATTAAAATTGAATGGCTTTTGGATGAATTCGCTAATTGTCCACCGTTGGATTCTATTGAAACTACAATTTCAGTAGCACGTTCCCGTGGTATGCGGTTTTATTTGTTTATTCAAAGTTTCTCGCAATTAAATCAAATATATGGAAAAGACATTGCTAGCATCATCGAAGACAATTGTGCGTTGGTATATTTAAAAACAAACACTATAGAAACAGCAGAAGTAATCTCGAAAAAATTGGGCCGCGAAACTGTAATTACTTCGTCGTTAAGTTCTGGTGGAAAGTCAGAATCTTTAATGGGAAAAGATTTGATGACTGCAACAGAGATTATTGCATTAAAATACAAAACAATTATTTTTCCAACTATATCACATCCAATTTTTAGGGATACCTATATGTACAACGATTTATATCCTCACTTGAAATTTGCTGAAGTAGAACGCTCAGAAAAAGTATTAGATAAATCTTATGAATATTATACTGTGGAAAACATGATTGAAACAAATAATATTTCAAAATATCAATTTGAACAAGATCTTAAAAATAAAGCAAAAAATGAATTACAATCTTCGGGACGAATTATACAACGAAAGGTTTTAAATGAAAAAAATATGTTTACTACTTTTCTTTATAATATAAGGGAACAAATTAAATTACCTATTATAAGCGAAGTGGATTCTCAGGATGTTTATATTATTGAAATAAATGGTCTTTTAAACTCTTTTCAAATTCAAAAGATTAAGCAAGTAGATGTTAATTATTTGGAAAGAATTGAAGTAGAGAGAATAGTTAAAGAAAAGAAAACAAAGGTAATTATATTTAAAAATGCTAAGGGGGTAAAATAATAGTGAAATATATAGAACTTTTAATAATTGCAAGTTCAATCTTTATATTACTTTTAAATTTTGAATATAATAAAGAAATACAAAATCAAAATGAGGATAGAGTAGATAATTATTTAAAAGTAACATCAAACATAGAAACAAGTGATAAATCTTCTACGCCAGAAAGTGTTACAACCCCGATTACATCTACATTTAATTATTCAGGAATATTAGAAATATCAAAAATAAATTTGAAAGCAGGTTTTGCAAATAGCGATGATAATTTTACTATAATTAATTACGCAATTGGAGTTGATCCAAATAGTATATATCCCTCTGAGCAGGGAAATTTTATTTTATATGCACATTCTGGAAATAGTAGTATAGCTTATTTTAAGAATCTTAATAAAGTAAGTTTGAATGATGATATTTATGTATATGTGGATGGCGTAAAATATCATTATCAAATTGTAGAGATGTATAACGTAGAAAAGACAGGAACTGTTAATGTTCTAGCATCAGAAACGGAAAAATATATCACCTTAATTACTTGTAGTCGAACTAATAAAAATCAACAATTAATTGTTATAGGTAAATATGTAAATAAAGAATTATATTAAGAATATGAAAGAAGGAGAGGAAAATAAATTTGAGATATAAAGGAATAATAAATAAAATAAACCACATTGTAGTATCTGATCCAATATACGAAGATAATGTATGGTGTAGATATGAAAACAAGAATATAAATGCTAAAAATTGGATTGTAGATTTAGAATTAAAACAAACAGATGAAATTGAAATTCGTCTCTTATTGAAAGAACAAGACGCAATTTGCCAATTTCAAGGGAATGAAGTATCTTATTTGAAAGGTATAAAATTAAAAGAATACGAAATTGGGATGGACACGGCATGCATAGCACTTGGAATAAATGACAAAGCTAATGAGATTATAAAGGCACGTAATGAGTTTAAACCGAAATGTGCTTTAAATACAGCTACAGATGGCTATTTTGGAAGAGTTGTTGAAGGAAGAAAAGATAGCAAACTTGTTTTTTTAATGATTTTTGGCTATTTAGATAAAGATTTAGAATATGATGTGAATAATATTTTAGATTATTTACAAGAAAAATTTGAAATAGAAAATTTACAATTAGAGAAAAATAAAGAATTCACAAATGAAAAATGATAGTGTATGTGGAGTATATAAGGAGGTGTAAAATGAATTATTCTGAAATCAATTTGAATGGTAAAAGCATAAAGTTATTTGGTAATAAATCCACAAGAGAACAGGAAATTTCTATAATAACAAGTTTAAATCTTACAGGTAATGAATATGAGGATAGACTTACAATTCAAAAAGCTATAGATGAAAATAATTTGAAATCAGAAATTTCATATAGTGGAGCTACTGTATATTCTTTTGAAAAAATAGTTGAAGAATATAGAAAATTACAAAAATCGGGCTCATTAGATAAATTATCTAATAATATGTATCATTTTTTTATGTATGCTTGTGGTGATATAGCTCACTATAACATATATGGTTATAGGGAATATTATGATAATTCTTTTAGAAAACTAGAAGAAAATTTTTTAAAGGGTTGCTGGATCCCGGATAGATATACAGACATAGATAGAATATTTAGAGAACTAAAAATTGGTAGAAATTATTATTATTTGAGAGATGAAATAGATATAGATATTATTCCAATAAGTAAATTAAAGGCAATAATTGAAGAATGTGGTTGGAATGTTACAGAAGAAAAAAATTATTGGAAAATCGAAATGGAAACACAGTATCATAATCCTTTTATCTTTACGGTAGACACATCTAGTAAAAGTACTGTAGATATTGTTGAAGAAATAACAAATTATAATAATTTGTTTGACAAAAATCGTTATGTTGAGGAAAAGGTAGAAAAGAGAAAAAATGAAGTAAACCCATTGTCTATATTGGAAATAGTTTCTGAATCTTCCAATATTAAATGTATGCTTTTTAATTTGACTAACGATTTGTTATATAAAAGTAGAATTGAAGCAGAGAGCCGAAAATATATTCTAAAACCACAAGATGAAGAAATAAGCTATGGCTATTAGGAGATAAATTATATGAATGATATGGAAAAATTTTTAAACTTTGCTGCTGTTGTAAAAATCAGAAGATTTTATGATGATGAATTATATAATTTCATAAAACTTATGAAAAGTATGGGTTTCTTAAATGAGTATATAAATTTTTTTGAAAAAAAATGTTGTTTAGATAAAGAATCTCATGAGTTTTCAAATAGTGTTTTTTGGCATTTAGTAGACTTAAATGAGAAAAATACTTTATCTACTTGTATTGAATTTCAATGGGGAAAAGGCTTTACTTTTGGAGATGAAAAAATTTATACAGATTATGATAGTGAAATAAAAATTCTATCTGTAGATGATTTAATAAAATCTTGTAATAAAGAAGAATTATTTAACATGAATTTTGAATATACGACTTTTAGCAATGAACTAAAAGATAAAGAAAGTGCGTTTGAATTAGATGATTTTTTAGATTTTTATGAATGGAGAATTGTAAAATATCCAGGTAAGAAATATAACATAAGAGATGAACAATGTAATATATTTGATTTTGAGGAAAACACCACTTTACACGAAGTTACTGAGAGAGTTTATTTTAGAATGTTGGACTATTTTATGCTTGAACAAGATATTGAAGAAATGCTTGAGGGAGATGAAGATGATATAAGATATGTTCATAACACTTTTAAAAGTTATATGAATATAGGGAAAAAATTACATATTTTAAATAGCAAAAATTATGAAGATTACAAGAATAGTTTTAATAAAATGGTGGAAGAAATTCAAAGAAATGAAACGAATAAAAATATTTAAATAAAAGGACTGAAGTATTATGGAAAAATTAAAAGAAGAAAAGATAGTGCTTTTTGTAAGAAAACTATTAAATATATATGATTTTGATTTGGTTGTGGATTTTAATAGAAATCTTGAGAAAGTTTTTAGATTAAAAGATTTACAAAATGGTAATATAAAAGAAATAGATAATAAAGAATTCTACACACTAGCTGATATTATTAATGGATTAAATATATATCACCGTGATTATATTTATACATCTTTGGAAGAAAAGAAAGAAGCCGATAAAAACGATTGGAAAATGATTGTTAAAAATTTCATAGAAAATGAAAATATAGAAAGAATTTTAAGAAATATAAACGCTCAAAAGTATATCTATTTAATTAGTGAACGAAATATATTTGGTTTGCAGGACATTATAAAAATACTTAATGAATATGAACAATTTTATAAAAAAGTTTGTGAAGAGTACATTAGTACAATGTCAAAAGAAATATTACTTGAGAAAGGTCAAAATATTTTACACATTTTTATAGAAGACAAGTATATTGAATTAAAAGAAGAAGGTAAAATCAATATAGAAAATTATAAAAACTATCTTGATCTTGGCTTTAATGAATACGAATATGATTCTTATCAAGAATTATTTAATAAAGTTATAAAAGATGAAATCGCATATGATTTAAATGACTTAGAATTATTTGACGAAAATAGAAATTGGTGTTTTTATCTTTCTTTTGAAGAGTTAAAAAAAATAGGATATGGATATAAAGTAAAAGACAATTATCCGTTATTAGAAAAATATATATTGAAAGATAAAGAAATAGTTGATTTTTATGATTATTTTACGTTAGAAGAACTTAACGAATTAGAAAACACATTATATTTATATTATGAAATGGACGATATTGACTTTGATGAAAGTAATCTAGAATTGTATTCCAAATCAAATAAAAATTTTAATTATAGTGTTATTTCTTTATCAGAAGGATTAATATCTTTTGAAGATTTTTTAAGAGATTATAAAGAAGAAATTTCAAATAATTTTAAACTTTTGTAAAAAAATATTGAATATTTTAGAAATGTTAAATATAAAGGCAGAAGATGGGATGACAGATGAATAAGTATTTATATAGCTAAAAAGTAATGAAGAATAGATATAAAAAAATTGTTATATTAGTGTTTAGAGGAATATATTAAAAAATGGCATAAATCTCTATTGTATGCTTTAAATAAGAAAGGAGAAAAATGAGTATATTAGTAATTGATAAAAAAACGACAAATGAAAATATCAATAATTATGAAACTTTAAGAAAAGCCAAAACATCTTATGAATATATAAATGATATTTTAAAATTTTCAAATACTAGAATGGATGCGGAAACATCAAAAGAATTAAATAATGCAACTGATATTTTAAAGGATTTATATGAGATAGTTTATTCAACAATGAAAAATGATTCTAAGGAACGTATAGATTTACAGTTAGACATTAAATGTCCTGATTGTGATGATAATTTGTGTATAAGTGATATAGTTGATTATTCATATTTATGTCAAAATTGCAATAAGAATTTTTATGACATTAAATAAAATTGAAAGTTCCCATTTTAAATTGCATGGGAAATAAGTTTGATAATCAGTCAATGGTGAGACCATAGGTCGAATTTATCTTGACCATTGACTGATAAATTATAAATTACAATATTCATTCAAACAAAGGTACTCTTTGTTTGTTATATTTCGATTTGATTTATTTCTTATTAACCTATATGATATATCTCATTGGTTTATTTGTCATATTTAAGGAGGTCACATTATTATGACAACATACAATCAATTATCAAATGAACAAAGAGATATTATTCAAACACTTATTAATCAAAAGAAATCTTTTTCTTATATTTCTAAGGTAATAGATAAAGATAGAACCACTATTTCTAAAGAAATTAAAAGAAATAGATATATCAAAAGTAATTTTTATGACGCTTTTGATAAAAAAGGAATCCAAGAAGCTGTTAGTAGATGTAATATCTTATCTAAACCACCTTATGTTTGTAATGCTTGTTTTAAAAAGACAACTTGTATCAAACATCATCTATATTATAATTCTTCTATTGCTCATAAACATTATTTAGAAGTGTTAAAATCTTCTAGAGAAGGCATTGATACTAAACAAGAAGTATTAGACGAAATTGAACATGTGATTGTTCCATTGATTAAAAACCAAAAGCAAAGTGTAAATCAAGTTTTTATCAATCATAAAGATATTTTATCTATGTCTAAAGTCACATTTTACAGATATGTGAATCAAGGTATTTTATCTTTAACAAACATAGATTTGCCTAAAAAGATAAAATATAAAAAAAGAAAGAAAAAAAATCTAAATAACAGCTATAAAAGAGATATAAGTATTTTAGAACATAGAAGATATGAAGATTATTTAGATTTTATTAGTAAACATCCTAAAATGTCTAAAGTTCAACTTGATACAGTCATTGGTAAAAATTCTAATAAAAAAGTTTTACTTACTATGTACTTGGTGGATACCCATTTCATGCTTATATTTTTACTTGATAAAAAAACTTCGAATCATGTAACAGAAGTTTTTAAAAAGTTAAAACAAGACCTTACAATCAATTTATATAGAAAGATTTTTCGAATTATTCTTACAGACAATGGTGTAGAATTCTATAATCCTTATGAAATGGAAATTGACTATGATACTTGCAAAAAAGTATGTAATGTTTTTTATTGTAAACCTTATTCTTCCTGGCAAAAACATGAAATTGAAGTAAATCATGAATATATAAGAAGAGTTTTACCTAAAGGAAGTGATTTTTCTACTCTTACATCTAAGCAAGTAAAAAAACTTCAAGACAACATTAATGCTATTCCTAGGGACTCTTTAAATGGAAAAACTCCTTTTGATTTAACGAAACAAAAATATCCAGACTTTATAAAAGCTTTAAACTGTAAATTTATAAAACCTGATAAAGTCTCTCTTAATATAGAAGATATTGATAGTGTGAAAAGTTTTATGGAAAATGAGTAACATTAGATAAAAATATATCAGTAAGAAAATATTGATATAAATCTATCAAAAAAAGATAGAAAAATTGTTCTTTGAAAATAGAATTAATAAAAAAAGACATAGGAAAAACAAAAGAAAAAAAGATTTCAAAAAAACTAGCGAAGAGGATCTAAATATTTATAGCCAAGATTGATAAGCTCAATCCATTTGTTAGGCATATTCGTACAACATTGAAGTTCAGGGATTTCTACAGGGACTTTATACTTTAAAGAAGAATGAGGACGTAGAAAGTTAAAACAAGTAGCAAATAAGACCATATACGAGTTGGCATTATCAAGAGAGGTAAAACCACCTTTAGGATGATAATAATATTTCAAAGTTCTATTGAGACGTTCAATGATTTGCTTTTGAGAACGATATTCTTTGGAGACATCATCTTGATTTGTAAGACCAATGACTTGAAAAAGTTTAAAAGGAAGAGCATGTTCAGACCAATACTGAACGGCAACATTGTAAATAGGATTCCCATCAGAAATAACTTTAAGAGAATCAGGTAGAGAATCATATTTACAAAGAGTAGAATAACAAGCCTTGATGGAAGATAAAGAATCCCGTTTTTCAAAGACACGATAAGAGGTCACAATCTTTTTAATAGCATCAAAATAAAAAAAGATGTAATGAGTTTTACCAAGAATTTTGATGTAAGTTTCATCAGCAGCAATTGTGTCAGAAAGCTTATAAGGAAAGAATTCTAAAACAGGATGAATGATAGTAGAAACAGCCTTACAATAATTTTCAATGGTTTTATAGGAGATAGAAACTTCATGAACATCTTTCATTAAAGCAGCGGTTTGTCTGTAACTCAAACCATAATTCACATGATAAGTAAGACATAAACCAATGATATACTGAGAAGAGTAAGCTCGAGAAATGTCAATAGGAGTTTTAACAAAATCTCGATAATCCTGAGTAATTTTAGGGAAGTCGATGTTAAATTTTCTATAAATATATCTTAGTTTGATTTTTTCAGGATGTTCTTGAAAAAGTTTTAAATCAAAAGCATTAAGAGAGTTTTTATTTTTGAGATAATAAGGGCAGTTATTGTTAGGACATTTGTAAGAGTCAAAGTCTTCACGGTGATGAAATAAAGCAAGCTGATATTTGCAATGAGGACATTTCAAAATAACATCTTTATCTTTATTTGGGTGAGTAGAAAAGATGAAAGAACATACCTTACATTCAAATTGTATTTGTTTACCATTATTATCATAAAGATACTCTTTAGGAGCAGAACAGCAAGGGCAATGAACATCAACAGTAATATTTTTACCATTTCTGCGTTTGACAGGTTTGATATTATTGTCTTTAATAAGTTGTTTATAATCCTTGTGTTCCATTTTAATGAAAGGTTCAACAAAAGGCATATCATCTACTTTAAATAAACGATAACGTTCATCAGTAGGCTTGTTATTAAAGTGATTGGATTCATCTATTTTAATAAATTTGGAAAGAAAAATAATAATTTTCCAAATAATTTTATTAATTCTATTTAAAAATTTAATAAATAATGATATGATTTTAGACATGACAGACCTCGTTTCTATGATTGTTTATTGCTTTATATCATTATAACGAAGACTGTCTTTTTTTAATAGATAAAAAAGAAGATTTTCTAGATAAAAAATAGAGGGTAAAAGAAAAATAGATAGAATTTGTTATAAATAAAGAAAAAAATAAGTGGTAGTGAATAAAACTTTTCACATTACCAAGATATTTTGGAGGATAAGTAATGAAAAACATAAAAGATATCGTTTTTTATAAAGATCCTATTTTAGGTGATTATACCATTCAAGATTTAATCTATTTTTTAGAAAATCAATACACCAAAAGCAAAAAATTTGATATGGAATTATCTAAATTATTGAAAAGAAAAGGTATTTCTAATTCCAAAATCTATCAACTATTATCAATTGCTGATCATACTTATAATCTCAAGTACATACTTGATATGTTAAATGGTCATCTTTAAATTTCCAACGAAAAAACAGAAGATATCTCTCCCGTTTTTTCGTTGACAAATAAGCCAATTTCACAACATATAATCAAATAATTGTATGGGAACTTAGTCTAAAAAATGACTAGTCCGATACACTTTTTTGCATGAAATAATTTCTTTCATGCAAGTTATATATTACTACATGTCTCTAAAAAAAGATATTATTTCTTTTAATTTTTACCCATTTTATGGGAATTTACATTTATACTTCTTATTTATTACTTTGATGGGAACTTCTAATTTAATTCAGTCAGAATTTTTATGATTATGAAGTGGATGATAAGGCTTGGTATTTAAAAGATAATTATTATCTTAATAGTGAAATGATAGAAAAGGTAGATAAAAGTATTATTAGTGAGTATATTTCTTGT
>ERZ1643246.240-NODE-240-length-72355-cov-74.322199_pt1 | contig 72355 bp, 57 predicted proteins | sample MGYA00579265_ERZ1643246 | MGnify/ENA primary metagenome ERZ1643246 (study PRJEB29033, sample SAMEA4952261) | chicken gut metagenome | biome: Broiler Chicken; feature: Gastrointestinal Tract; material: Caecum | place: Ireland | collected 2018 | study: Broiler... | reverse complement strand
TCAGTATAGCACAAACAAAAATATTTAGCTAGTTATTTAATTTCTTTTGTACTAGGGGCGGTTGCAGTTGCTATTTGAAAAAGACAATGCTATAATACCAACGATATTATTTTCGCAAGAATCATGGAGGAATGGAGAATGAGGACATACTTGGTAACAGGCGGGGCCGGATTCATTGGCTCCAACTATATTCATTACATGTTAAAAAAATATGGAGATGAGATCCGGATTATCAATGTGGATAAACTGACCTATGCCGGAAATCTTGAGAATCTGGCGGATATTGAAAACCGTGATAATTATACGTTTATCAAAGCGGATATCTGTGACACGGAAAAAATCAACGCGGTTTTTGCTGAGAATGACATTCAGAGGGTTGTCCATTTTGCGGCGGAAAGCCATGTGGACCGGAGCATCAAGCACCCGGAAGTATTTGTAAAAACCAATGTGCTGGGGACACTGGTCATGCTGAATGCGGCCAAGGCAGCCTGGGAACTTCCGGATGGCAGCTTTAAGCCGGATCACAAATTCCTGCACGTTTCTACAGACGAGGTGTATGGCTCTCTGGAGGAGGACGGAGGATATTTTTATGAGACAACCCCGTATGCGCCCCACAGTCCTTATTCGGCCAGCAAGGCATCTTCCGATATGCTGGTAAAAGCCTATATGGATACGTATAAATTCCCTGCAAATATAACAAACTGCAGCAATAACTACGGTCCCTACCAATTCCCGGAAAAACTGATCCCTCTGATGATCAATAACGCGCTTCACGGCAGAAAGCTTCCGGTATACGGAGACGGAAAAAATGTCCGTGACTGGCTGTATGTGGAAGATCACTGCAAGGGAATCGATATGGTGCAGGAAAAGGGAAGACTGTTTGAAACCTATAATATCGGAGGACACAACGAAAGACAGAACCTTCAGATCATCCATACTATTCTGGATACCTTGAAGGAAATGCTGCCGGACAGCGATCCCAGAAAAGCAGGCATCAGTGATGATCTGATTACTTTTGTGGAGGACAGAAAAGGCCATGACCGCCGGTATGCTATCGCGCCGGATAAGATCCGTGCCGAGGTAGGCTGGTATCCGGAGACTACTTTTGAAGTGGGTATCCGCAAAACCATTGAATGGTATTTTGAACATGAAGAGTGGATGGATCATGTAACCAGTGGAGATTATCAGAAATATTATGATGACATGTACAGTAATCGCTGAGATCTGAAAGAGAAGACGCGGAAATACAGTGGCAGGGACACTGTCTTTTTGCGTCTTTTTAAAATAAGGAGGAAAAAATGAAAGGTATTATTTTGGCCGGAGGATCCGGCACCAGACTGTATCCGTTGACAAAAGCAATTTCTAAGCAGATCATGCCGGTGTATGACAAACCGATGATCTACTATCCGCTGTCCACCTTGATGCTGGCAGGGATCAGAGATATTCTGATCATCTCAACGCCGCGGGACATCAAAGTATTTGAAGAACTGTTTGGAACAGGAGAGCAGCTGGGCCTTTCCTTTACCTACGCGGTCCAGGAGACCCCGAGAGGTCTGGCGGACGCGTTTATCGTAGGAGAAAAGTTTATCGGAAGCGACAGAGTGGCTCTGGTCCTGGGAGACAATATCTTTTACGGACAGAGTTTTTCACGGGTTTTGAAGGCGGCAGCAGAGCGGGAAAGCGGTGCTACGATTTTCGGTTATTATGTGAAAGACCCGAGAGAATACGGGGTTGTAGAATTTGATGAAAATGGACGGGCACTTTCCATCGAGGAAAAACCGGAGCATCCGAAATCAAAATACGCGGTTCCGGGACTGTATTTCTACGATAATGACGTTGTAGAAATTGCAAAGAATATAAAACCGTCTGCCAGAGGTGAGATAGAGATCACAAGTGTAAACAATGAATACCTTCGGCGTGGAACACTTCATGTGGAGACTCTGGGAAGAGGATTTGCGTGGCTGGATACCGGAAATCATGACGCGCTGCTGGATGCCGCGGACTTTGTAGCCGCATTCCAGAAAAGGCAGGGCTTGTATATTTCCTGTATTGAGGAAATTGCCTATAAACGCGGCTTTATAAACAGGGAGCAGCTGGTTCAGCTGGCGCAGCCTTTGCTGAAAACAGCGTACGGACAGTATCTGATGGATATCGCCGAGGGCTTATAAAATTCAGCGCGGCCTTAGATGCAGGGAGCTGACGTTGCGGTTTTCTGCTGCTTCGCCATAAGCACAGAAAGGAGACGATATTCAAGTGATAAAAAAATATATTTCGCTGCTTTTATGTATTTGTCTGGGAATAACCAGCACGTCAGGGGCAGTATGGGCCCGGGCAGAGGAAGAAGAAAGTTTTTTCCGAGGCGAAAACAGGGAAGCACTGGAACATGTAACAGGTGTGGATGAGGAAGGAAATGTGACTGAAGCACAGGATGACAGCCAGGGGGATACGGTGATCGGACGGAATCCGCTGACCCTGGAGGCAGGAGGGCAGCTGGTCAACTTCCGCACCAAGTCTTCCAGTTCTGTTGTGACAAACTATACGGATGCGGTAACCGGAGAAAATGGCTATACAAACGGATATTACGGGGCAGACGCGGCGTATCTGGGAATGGAAAACGGCATGGTAAAGTTTATGATGTCGGGTGTAACCGGTCTGGTATCGCCGTCAGAGGTGACGATCGTCGATGTGGATGAGGCTTCTTCCATCAGTCATTATGAAGTGAGCGGCGGCAGACTGATCCACCGGATTACGACGAATCTGGCAGGAACCAGCTATCTCAGCAACCTGGATAACGGAGACGCGCCGGATTATCTGCGCAGCGGAGTAGATTACTACAGTTACGACGGACATTACTTTTATACCTTTGAAAATTTTGAGTACATGCTGTCGGATTACCGGTCAGGAACCAGGGCGCATTCGGTAAATGCTTCAGATCCTTTTTTTAATTATTTTCAGTATCTGCCTTTGAGGAGTGTTTCAAATTATTCTGCCGCGCAGATGAACGATATAATCAACAGCCGGGTCAGCACAGGTTCAAAGCTGCGGGAGGCAGGTCAGCTGATGGTGCAGGCACAGGACAGATACGGCATAAACGCTCTGTTGATAGCCGGCATCGCGGCCAATGAAAGCTCGTGGGGAACCAGCAATATTTCACAGTCAAAGAATAATCTGTTTGGGATCAATGCGGTGGACAGTTCACCGGGAGAGTCAGCGGATGCTTTCTCCAGCGTTGCCGTATGCATAGAGGAGTACGCGAAGTATTTTCTCTCTGAGCAGTATCTGAACCCGGACAACTGGAAATACAGCGGAGGATTTCTGGGAAATAAAGCAAGCGGTTTAAATGTCCGGTACGCATCGGATCCCTACTGGGGAGAAAAAGCTGCGGCGCTGGCATGGAGCATCAATCTTACCGGAGGCGGAGAGGATTCCTATGTATATACGATTGGAATAAAGGATATTTTGCCGGAAAAGACGGATCTGAATGTCCGCGCTGAGGCAACTACCAGTTCCAGAGCGGTTTACTCTACCGGAAAATGGCCCTGCTATGCCTTCATAATTCTGGATAGCGCTCCGGTCAGCAGTTTTTACCGGGTTCAGAGTGACCCGGCGCTGACAGACAGTCGGTCCGATTTGAAGATATCCGATACAGGAAATTATAAATATGATACCATGTATCTGTATGCCAGTTCCTCGTATATTGATATTGTGTACCGGGGCAGCGGAGATGTTCCGCAGATTTCCGGCGTTTCCTTTACAGATGTTTCACTGGATTCCTGGTTTTATGATTATGTAAAATATATTGATGACCAGGAAATTATGACAGGACTGAACTGGTACACCTTTGGGCCGGGGGAAAATATGGCGAGAGCCCAGTTTGCCCTCATTTTATACAGAATGGCCGGCGAGCCGGAAGTATCCGGCCAGACGGGCGCTTCATTTAAGGATGTAGGGGAAACCTGGTATACAGATGCGGTTAAATGGGCCAGTGCCGCCGGAATCGTAACCGGATACAGCAACGGATGTTTCGGGCCGGGAGATAACCTGAATCGTGAACAGATGGTTACTATGCTTTACCGATATATGCAGTATATGGGATACGATACAACGATTTCCGGATCGATCAGCGCGTTTCCGGATGCCTCCTGGGTTTCGGATTATGCGGTGGATGCGGTTAAATGGGCGATAGGAACAAATATCATTCAGGGTGATAATGGGCGGATCAATCCTCAGGATACCGTAGTGCGCGCAGTGGGCGCAACGATCATAACAAGGTTTATGGAAAACGCTTTATAAATTCGGCGCGCATAACAAGGAGATGATTTTTTGATCAGTATGAACTGAGAAAAATCATCTCCTTTTTTGAAGCTATAAGGGAAAATCAGTTTTTAAAATTTCTGTTATATCCGGGTGTTAAGCAATGTTAAATATTGCTAAATGTAGGTAAAGTCAATTGAAGTTTTCGGGATGTCAGGATAGTATAAAGGTGCTTTAAAAAATCATTGAGGAGGAGCATTGAATGAAGGTTAAAAAAGTATTGGCACTTTTATGTGTCGTATCCATGTTTTCCGGCACCCTTGTAACGGCGTCCGCTGATACAGCGCAGAATACTGAGGCAGCTGCAGCAGCAGAAACATCAGCCGAAGAAAGCGGCGCGGACAGCACAAATGAATATGATGCACGCCTGGATGCGGGAAAAATCATCCTGACACCCGGAGAGGATGAGACCGCATTAAACTTCAGCTGGTATTCAGAACAGGCCGGCACACCGGCGGTTAAGATCGGCACAAAAGCAGATCTTTCTGACGCGAAAGTTTACACAGGCACGGCAACCGCCATTGACAAAACTACAGACAACGATGCCGGTGAGGGAATTGATTATACGGCTTCCAACCAGGTTTCAACCGGTACAGGCGCAATTGCTGAAAATACTACATACTATTACAGCTATACCTGGAATAACGGGGAAGATGCCCAGTGGTCTGATGTATACAGCTATACTTCAAAGGATTTTGATTCCTTCCAGACAATTCTGGTAGGCGATCCCCAGCTGGGTGCGTCCGGAACGTCCAACCAGGGAAGAGTAGATGATGTGAATATCGCTTCTGACCTGGAGGGCTGGACAAAAACTCTGGATATGGCCTCCGAAATCGCACCGGACGCAAGCTTTATTTTGTCCGCAGGCGATCAGATTGATTATTCCAGCGCGGACAAAGATTACATCCGTGAACTTGAGTTTGCGGCATTTTCCACTCCGGAGCAGTTAAGAAGTCTTCCTCTGGCAGCCACCATCGGCAACCATGAGAGCCTGGGAGATGATTATAAATATCACTATAACAATCCCAATGATGAAGACAATCTGGGAGCAACAAATTCAGGATCTGATTACTATTTCAGCTATGGAGATGTTCTGTTTATCGTCCTGAACAGCAATAACAGAAACGCGGCGGAACACAGGAGCCTGATGCAGAAAGCTCTGGAGAGCCATGAAGACGCGGCATGGAAGGTAGTCATGTTCCATCATGATATCTACGGTTCCGGGCAGCCCCACTCGGATGTGGACGGCGCGAATCTCCGTACAATCTTTGCTCCTCTGATGGATGAGTTCGACATTGATGTCTGCCTGACCGGCCATGATCATTCTTATGCGAGAACTTATCAGATTATCGATGGAAAAGCAGTGGACTACGGCCAGACTTCCGCAGTAAACCCGGATGGAACGCTGTACATTGCTGCGGGATCCGCATCGGGAAGTAAATTCTACGCATTGAACACTGTGCAGCAGTATTATATTGCGGAGCGCAATAATACTCAGACCCCAACATTTTCTACTCTTGATTTTACTGATAATACGTTCACTATTAAAACCTACGATAATACCGGCGCTAAATATGCCGGAGACTTTACGATCACGAAGAACCAGGATCAGGAATCTCTGCTGAGCCTTGTGAATGAGAGCAAAGAAGTGAATGCAGAGGACTACACCTCAGCAAGTTATCAGAAGTATGAAGATGCAGTAGCAGATGCAGAGGCATATCTGGAAACGGATAAAGATATGGTTCCTTCAGAACTGACTGAAAAGTATGATTCTTCAATCCAGGGAGATAATGCCAACGATCCTCTGAACTACTACGGATACGCTCAGGGCGAGTACAAAGATCCGGATTCTCAGAGATTAAAAGAAGGATATGCTCCGTTCCTGGATAAGACCAGAGATAACAGCCAGGCGATCATCAATGCAGATGAATATCAGGCTGTGTACAGCAGACTAGCGGATGCAAAATCTAATCTGGTAAGTTCTGAACTTCCTTATACAGATGTAGATGCGGATTCTTATTACTACGATGCGGTAAACAGTTTATATGACAAAGCGATTATGACCGGCATGGATGAGACACACTTTGGTCCCACAGAGACTCTGGCGAGAGCGCAGTTTGTAGTTATGCTTTACCGCATGGCAGGATGCCCTGAAGTAAACAGCCAGGCAGATTTCGCAGATGTAGAGCAGGGAAGCTGGTACAGCGATGCAGTGGCATGGGCAGTGGAAAACGGAATTGTAACCGGCTACACGGACAGCGGAAACTTCGGTCCTGCTGATCCGGTCAACAGAGAGCAGATCGCAACCATGCTTTACAGATACAGCGGAAATGCGGGAATTGCCACTCAGGCAACGGTTCTGGATTATCCGGATGCGATGCAGATCAGCGACTTCGCACGGGAAGCTATGATCTGGGCAGTAGGAACCGGAATTATTACCGGCCAGAATGAGGGGACAGTATTAGCCCCGCAGAATACAGCCTGCAGAGCGGAGGCTGCTACAATGGTCGCTCGTTATCTTGGTTAAAAATATGCGGAAAAAGAGAGTAGGCTACATCATTTTTGCAGTCTTAGTTCTGGCATTTGTGATCGGTCTGATCGTTTTGAACCGTTCGGTAAATAAGGTGCCGCTTTTGGCGGAGGACGGAAGTTCTTTTGAAAAAGCAGTGGTAACGGAAATTGTCCGGGATAATCTTACAGAGACCGGTGACAGAAGCGGAGAACAGATTGTTAAGGTAAAAATAACCAGCGGCTCTCATAAGGGTGAAACCGTCGAGGCAACCAGCCTCGACGGTTACTTATACGGAGCCACATGCGAAGTAGGAACCCATGTCATCGTTAATATCAGCGAATATGACGGCACGCTGGCGGCAAATGTCTATAATTATGACAGAACTTTTGTGATTATTATTTTTATTGTGATCTTTATGGCACTGCTGATGTGGGTCGGCGGGAAAAAGGGGATATTCTCGGCGATATCCCTGGTATTTGCTGCAGTCTGCGTACTGTTTCTTTATCTACCGCTGATGTATATCGGAGTTCAGCCATTTTTGGCAGCGGTTTTATGCTGTATCCTGATCACGCTGTTTTCTATGATCCTTTTAGGCGGATTTACAGCCAAAACCTTTTCCGCCATTGCGGGAACAACTATCGGATGCGTGGTATCGGGGATGGTGGCGTTTATATTTGCCTATTTTATGCACATCAACGGCTACAATGTGGAGGAAGTGGAGACACTGATCCTGATCGAACAAAACTCCCAGCTTCAGGCCGGAGGTCTTCTGTTTTCCGGAATTCTGATTGCTTCTCTGGGGGCGTCGATGGATGTCGCCATGTCGATCGCATCTTCTGTCAGTGAAATTCACAGTCATTCACCTGAGATATCCGTGAAGGAGCTGACTAAAAGCGGTATGCGGATCGGCCGGGATATGCTGGGAACGAATGTAAGCACGCTGGTGCTTGCCTTTGTGGGCGGAGCGGCTTCGATCATGATGATCTATTATTCATACAGCATGCCCGGAAGGCAGCTGATGAATTCTTATTTTTTAGGAACAGAACTGCTGGAGGGTCTGTCGGGCACCTTCGGCGTCATAGCGGTTGTGCCGCTGGTTTCTGTGATCAGCGCATGGCTGTACAAAAGAAAAAAGAAATCCTGAAGTATATTGAGGATAGAGAAGGGCCGGAACAGCGAGAGCAAGAGAAACTGTCCGGCCTTTTTTCTTTTTCTGTTCACCTTTTTTTGCCTAAATCATCACATATTTAACACATTTGCCCGTTACAATAAGCCATGTAAGATGAAAGAAGAAAGAAAAGCCTTCATAGCTTAAGATAAGGAAAAGGGGTAAGTGATTATGAGTGAAGAATTTAAAAACCAGAATGATAATTTAAACAGCCAGCAGACACAGACGAATACAGAGACAGGGAATGCCCAGGCAAACGGGGCCGGCGCCCAGTCCCAGCAGGCAAACACCGCCGGAGGGACTACTTACAGCTGGGTTAATCCGAAACTTCAGCATACGGGAGATCAGCAGTCCGGTTCCAATCCCTGGGGAGCCAATAGGTCCGCAGACTGGAGCGCGGCGGGAGCGGCCGGCGGAAACCGGCAGCAGTACCATTATTCCGCCGGAGGGCCTTCCGGAGTAAAGCCCGGGTTTGGAGCGCCGGGGGCAAAGCCGAAAAAGAATCGCGCGGCAAAAGTAAAGAAGCCTCTGACTGTCGGCAGAAAATGGGGCATGACAGTGGCGATGGCCTTGGTTTTCGGCCTGGTGGCAGGCGGAACTATGTACGGAGTAAACCGGGCGGCCGATTATTTTGACGGAGACAGCGCAGAAACGGTTCAGACAACACAGCCGCTGGCACAGACGGATACCAGCGGAGGCTCGGAGTCAGAAACAGTATCCGCGGATACAGGTTCCGCGGGAAGCGTAAAAGAAGTGGCCAAAAACGCGATGCCTTCCCTGGTAACGATTTCCACCATGTCAGTGGAAGAGATGCAGAGCTTTTTCGGCGGAACACAGCAGTATGAAGTAGAAGGCGCGGGAACCGGCGTGATCGTCGGACAAAATGACAGCGAACTTCTGATCGCGACCAATAACCATGTGGTACAGGGAGCGCAGAGCCTTTCTGTAGGATTTATTGATGAAACTTCTGTGGAAGGACAGATTAAGGGGACAGACGCCAGCAACGACCTGGCAGTGGTTTCTGTAAAACTTTCGGATATTCCGGATGAGACCATGAGCCAGATCAAGATCGCCACGATGGGAGATTCTGATGAACTGGAACTGGGAGATCAGGTGGTGGCCATCGGAAATGCCCTGGGTTACGGCCAGTCTGTTACCAGCGGTTATGTCAGCGCCCTGGACCGGGATCTGAGCCTGACGGACAACAGCGGAAATACCATCGAGTCCACGGGACTGATCCAGACGGACGCGCCCATTAATTCAGGAAACAGCGGCGGAGCGCTTCTGAACATGAAAGGAGAGCTGGTAGGCATCAACGAGGCAAAAAGTTCTACCACCTCTTCAGGGACTACTGTTGACGGTATCGGCTTTGCTATTCCCATCGCGAAAGCGGAACCGATCCTTCAGGAACTGATGGAACTTCCCACCCGCACCAAGGTAGATGAAAGCCAGGCGTCCTGTCTGGGAATCGAGGGCGTAAATGTTACCTCAGATGCTTCGGAAATGTACGGAATGCCCACTGGAGTAGGTATCTCTAAAGTAATAGAGGGAGGACCGGCTGAGGCTGCCGGCGTTAAGAAAGGTGATGTCCTCACGAAGCTGGACGGCAGGAGCATCAGCAACATGGACGAGTTAAAAGACGCTCTGGAATATTACGCGGCAGGCGAGCAGGTGAGCATTGTAGTGCAGCGTTCCGATGAGGGCGAATATAAAGAGGTAGAGCTGACTGTCACACTGGGTTCTGCCAGTGAGCTGAACCAGCAGCAGACCAACGGATTCCCCGGAAGAAATTAAAGCACAGCTGCGGAAGAATTAAAATAAGGCCGCCGCGCACCATGAAAGTGATGCGCGGCGGTCTTATTTTTCCGACCGGTCTTGTTTTCGGGCTGTATGGGTGATAAAATGAAAACACTATGGAAAAGAACTGTATTGTCATGAGAATTGAGCAGAACAGAGGAGTTTAGTATGAACAGAAAAGTTTTAATCTTCGGCACCGTCTGTGTCTGGGCTGCATCTCTGATGTTTTCCGGATGTTCGCAGAAGGAAGCGCCGGCAGAAAATACTTCAGCGGCTGAGGAGGTATCTGAGACTCCGGCGGCAGAGACTTCCGCGCCCCTGGTAAATGTTCCCGGGGACGGGCAGGAAGATACAGATCAGATGGGAGAAGGGACAGTGCCTGAGGATATTCCGGAAGAATCTGATTTAAAAAAGGCCGGGCTTGGGGATACCCTGAAGTTCACCCGGGATGGACAAGAACTGTATTCAGTCGTCCTTGAGAAGGCGGAATTTACAGACCGGCGGGCGGTGGCGGAGACAGAGGCGCCGGAAAAGGTTCTGCTGATCACTTACAGATATCAGAGCCTTTCCGGGGATTCGGTCTTGGTAGACGATATGAGCTTTCGCTGTTTTGACAGCAGCGGGGACAGCTGTACGCCTTATTATCTGGCCGATCAGATCATCGCGGAAGTCAACAACGGCGAGGGTATGACCGAGGCGGAGGCTGCTTTCAGCGTTCCGGGCGATATGCAGGAAGCGCAGATTTATGTGGTGAATAATTCCAATCCGGAAGGGGAGGCTTATCAGGTGACGGTCCAGCCCTGAACCGGATTTTGCAGAAGTTTCTATACGTAATTACAGAAAGTGAGGACTGACATGTCAGAAGAAAAAGACACAAGAGATGATATGCCGGCTGAGGTTTCCGAGGGGGGACAGGAAACTAAAAATCCGGATGAATATGAAAAATATTGTTTTATGTGCAGACGGCCGGAGAGCAAAGCGGGAAAGATGATCGATCTGCCGGGAGGCATCCATATCTGTACGGACTGTATGCAGAAAAGTTTTGACACAATGCAGAACAGCAGCCTGAATTACAGCGACCTGATGAAAAATCTCCCGCCGAATATCAGCATGATCGACCTGTCTTCTCTCAGAAATCAGGTTCCTCCGCAGCCGAAGGTAAAGAAAAAAGAAGAAAAGGCGAAAAAGAAAGAGTTTTCCATCAAAGATATTCCGCCGCCCCATAAGATAAAAGAAAAACTGGACGAATATGTGATCGGCCAGGAAAAAGCCAAGAAGATCATGGCGGTAGGGGTGTACAATCATTATAAGCGGGTATTTTCCGAGGCGAAAGATGAGGTGGAAATTGAAAAATCCAATATGCTGATGATTGGACCCACCGGTTCCGGGAAAACTTATCTTGTACAGACACTGGCCCGGCTGCTGGATGTGCCTCTGGCGATCACGGACGCTACATCCCTGACCGAGGCGGGATATATCGGCGATGACATAGAGAGCGTGGTATCCAAGCTGCTGGCAGCCGCGGACAACGATGTGGAGCGGGCGCAGCATGGCATCATTTTTATTGATGAGATCGACAAGATCGCCAAGAAAAAGAACACTAATCAGCGGGATGTCAGCGGTGAAGCGGTCCAGCAGGGAATGCTGAAGCTGCTGGAGGGCAGCGAAGTGGAGGTCCCGGTGGGAGCCAACAGCAAAAATGCCATGGTCCCGCTGACCACAGTGGATACCAGGAATATTTTATTTATCTGCGGCGGCGCTTTTCCGGATCTGCCGGAGATTATTAAGGAACGCCTGAACAAACAGTCTTCTATCGGCTTTCAGGCGGATCTGAAGGACAAGTACGATGATGACAAAAATCTGCTGATGCAGGTGACGGTAGATGATCTGCGGAATTTCGGCATGATTCCGGAATTTCTGGGACGGCTTCCGATCATTTTCGCACTGGAAAGCCTGACTGAGGATATGCTGGTGCAGATTCTGCAGGAGCCCAAAAACGCGATCCTCAAACAGTACCGGCGGCTTTTGGAAATGGACGAGGTGAAGCTGGAATTTGAGGAGGGCGCCCTGCGGGCTATTGCCCGCAGAGCGCTGGAAAAAGATACCGGCGCCAGGGCTCTGAGAGCGATCATCGAGGAGTTTATGCTGGATATCATGTATGAAATTCCTAAAGATGACAATATCGGAGAAGTGGTGATCACCCGGGAATATGTGGAGCATACGGGCGGACCGCGGATTATCATGCGGGGGCAGGAAGTCCCCGTGGTTGGCATGGAATCATAGACAGGAGGCGTACAGAGATGGCAAATGCAAATGATTTTTTCGGCGCTTTAGGCCATTCGCTTAAAAGCGCGGCGAACAAGCTGGGAAAAAAGACGGATGAATTTGTAACGGTTCAGAAGATCCGCAGCCGCCAGAATAATCTGGAGGAGCAGATCGACCTGGATTACCGAAAAATAGGTACTCTGATTTTTCAGAAATACGCTGACGGGGAAGAACTTCCGGAGAAACTGGAGGATATCTGCCGGGGCATTGAAAAACGTACCAGAGAGATCCGGGAATGCAGAGAAAAGATCGCCCAGGTAAAGGGAGCGAAGATCTGTCCCGAATGCGGAGAACTGATCCCCCAGGAGGCGAATTACTGCATGAACTGCGGAGCTTCCTCGGAGAAAAAGGCGGAGGAAGAAACTGGAACAGAAGAGGAGTGACGGATGGTTTTTGTTGTAATTGTGCTCAGCGTCTTTCTGGGCGACCTGCTTTTGAAGAAATATGTGGAGGCAAAACTTCCGGAAGGAGAGGAGCGCAGTGTGTTCCGGGGAAGGATCCGCGTCCGGAAATATCACAACGCGGGAATCGCTCTGGGCGGCCTTGCGGAGCATCCGCTGATCATCAGGAGGGGAACGGCAGGCATGATCCTGGGCCTGCTGATCGCCCTGGCGGCGGAGCTTCCCAAAAAGGGCAGCACACTGAAAAAAACAGGGCTGAGTCTGGTGCTTGGCGGAGCCCTCTGCAATTGGTTTGACCGGTTCCACCAGGGAGCGGTAACGGATTATTTCAGTTTCCGGACAAAATGGAAAAAATTTGGCCGCCTGGTTTTTAATCTGTCGGATCTCTGCATTTTTGTGGGAGGCATCCTGACTTTTCTGGGCGGAGGGAAAAAGAAGAATAAATAAGACGTATGACAGAAAGGGCCGCTCCCCATGGTTTTCGGACGATGGGGAGCGGCCCTTTTAACAATATGCTTTTTCAGATTTCAGATCAGATCTGAGGACCTGCGGCAACCAGCGCTTTGCCTGCTTCGTTGCCCTCATATTTTGCAAAGTTCTTGATGAATCTCTGAGCCAGGTCTTTTGCCTTGGTCTCCCACTCGGAAGCATCCGCGTAGGTATCTCTGGGATTCAGAATGTTGGTGTCAACGCCCGGAAGCTCTGTGGGCACTTCGATGTTGAAGTACGGGATCTTCTTGGTGGGGGCTTTCAGGATATCACCGTTTAAGATGGCATCGATGATTCCGCGGGTATCTTTGATGGAGATACGTTTGCCTGTGCCGTTCCAGCCTGTATTGACCAGATAAGCTTTGGCTCCGCTCTGCTGCATTCTCTTAACCAGCTCCTCTGCGTACTTGGTGGGATGCAGTTCCAGGAAGGCCTGTCCGAAGCAAGCGGAGAAGGTGGGAGTGGGCTCGGTGATGCCGCGCTCTGTACCTGCCAGTTTTGCGGTGAATCCGGACAGGAAGTAGTACTGAGTCTGCTCCGGAGTCAGGATGGAAACAGGAGGCAGCACGCCGAAGGCATCGGCAGACAGGAAGATAACTTCCTTGGCAGCCGGCGCGGAAGATACCGGACGCACAATGTTTTTAATGTGGTCGATGGGATAAGATACACGAGTATTCTCGGTTACGCTCTTATCATGGAAATCGATCTTTCCGTCAGCATCCAGAGTTACGTTCTCCAGCAGAGCGTCTCTTCTGATGGCGTTGTAGATATCCGGCTCGGACTCTTTATCCAGGTCGATTACCTTGGCGTAGCAGCCGCCCTCAAAGTTGAATACGCCCTTGTCGTCCCAGCCGTGCTCGTCATCGCCGATCAGCAGACGCTTGGGATCTGTGGAAAGGGTGGTTTTTCCGGTTCCGGAAAGTCCGAAGAAGATAGCGGTGTTCTCGCCGTTCATATCTGTGTTGGCGGAGCAGTGCATGGAGGCAATGCCCTTCAGCGGCAGATAGTAGTTCATCATGGAGAACATACCTTTCTTCATCTCTCCGCCGTACCAGGTGTTCAGGATTACCTGCTCGCGGCTGGTGATGTTGAATACAACTGCGGTCTCGGAATTCAGACCCAGCTCTTTGTAGTTTTCAACTTTTGCTTTGGAAGCGTTGTAAACGATGAAATCGGGCTCAAAGTTTTCCAGTTCCTCAGCGGTGGGCTGAATGAACATGTTGGTCACGAAGTGAGCCTGCCATGCAACTTCCATGATGAAACGGATAGCCATGCGGGTGTCTTTGTTGGCGCCGCAGAAAGCATCCACTACATACAGTTTTTTGTTGGACAGCTCTTTCTGAGCCAGTTCTTTGACTACCTTCCAGGTTTCCTCGCTGGCCGGATGGTTGTCGTTTTTGTATTCATCGGAAGTCCACCATACGGTGTCCTTGGAGTTTTCATCCATAACGATGAATTTGTCTTTGGGAGAACGGCCGGTATATTCGCCGGTCATAACGTTTACTGCGCCCAGTTCGCTGACCTGGCCCTTCTCATAACCCTCCAGATCTGCCTTGGTCTCTTCCTGGAACAGCAGATCATAAGAAGGATTGTGCACAATTTCAGTGGTACCCGTGATGCCATACTTGCTTAAATTGATTTCTGTCATCCTACTCTTAACCTCTTTTCTATAAAAATATGGTAAATATATAAGTACCTGCGGAAACAGGCCTTATGATATTTCGCTGGAAAAACAAACACATCGTTTCCCTAATACCTAATTATACATAAAGCGTCAATTAAATCAACAGAAATTCGTGGTTTTTTAGAAAAAGTAAATGGCAAAAACTGCCGCGGGCCGGGAAAGGAGAACTTTACATTTTTTCCTGCGGCGAGTATGATAAATCGGGGGAGGAAGTGAAAAATGAAAACAATACTGAAACATATCTTTTCTGATTATAAAAATCTGGCGGTCCTGGGAATCGCAGGCGTCGTGATCGGCGCGGCAGTTGGAATTCTGGAGGCTCTCTTCGGACTGGTTCTTCAGGCCTGTACCGGAATACGGGCGGCGCACCTGTATCTCCTGGCGCCTTTTCTGCCCGGCGCGGGGATCCTGATCGCGGTTCTTTACCGGAGGCTGGGGAAAAAGGCTTCCCAGGGGATGAAGCTGGTCTTCCGGGTGGGGCTGGGGGATGACAGGGGCCTGCCGGTGCGGATGATCCCCCTGGCGATGATCTCCACCTGGCTGACGCATCTGTGCGGCGGCAGCGCCGGCCGGGAGGGAGTGGCGATCCAGATCGGCGCCGCGGTTTCTGACAATATCGACCGGCTGGTAAAGAAAAAGTGGACGGTTGAGAAGGGAGAAAAGATCTTTCTGCTCACCGGCATGGCGGCAGGTTTTGCCGGTCTTTTCCAGACACCTCTGGCAGCGGTCTTTTTTGCCCTGGAGGTTTTGGTGGTGGGAGAGCTGGAGTACAGCGCCCTGTTTCCGGCGGCGACAGCGGCTTTTACAGCCAGCACGGTGTCCGGCCGGCTGGGCCTCACCAATTTTCACCATGTTCTGGAGACGGCCCTGCCCTTTGATATGACCCTGCTTTTGCAGATGGCGGTCTTAGGGATCCTGTTCGGCATTGCCGGTTCCTGCTTTGCCCAGGGAATCCGGTTTATGCGGCTGCGGATGACCTTCTGGTTTGAAGGGCATCCCTACCGGAAAGCCGTCCTTATGGGAATCATCCTGGCGGCGGCCATGCTGCTGCTCCATGCCGGACGGTATGCGGGCACAGGGGAAAATCTGGTGGAACTGGGATTCTCCGGCGGAAAAATTTACGGATATGACTGGATCCTGAAGGCAGTGCTCACGATCCTGACCCTTTCCTCCGGATTTATCGGCGGAGAAGTAGCGCCCCTGTTCGCCATCGGAACCTGTCTGGGAGCGGTTCTGGCGCCTTTGTTCGGACTGCCGCCGGAATTTGTCATGGCCCTGGGATACGCGGCGGTTTTTGGCAGCGGCACCAACACTCTGCTGGCGTCGATCCTGATCGGCTGCGAGGTTTTCGGATACGGGATGCTGCCGTACTTCTTCGTCACCTGCATCATGGCGTACCTGTTCAACTGGAATAAGTCTATTTTTACTTCCCAGCAGAAGAGCCTGGTGCACTATTTCCGCCATATCCAGAGAAAAAAGAAGGCCGGACCCTGAAAGGGGAAAATCCCGGACCGGGCAGGACAAATTTAGAAATTGCCATCCGACCCGGCCCATGATAAGATGATAGATATATGCGGAACTGGCGTCAGGGAAGCGGTGAAGACAAGAGAAAGAGAGGATAATAACCTATGAGCTACGCGGACCAGGTGTTTATCGGCATGTGCCGGGATATCATAGAAAACGGATGCAGCACGGAGGGAGAAAAGGTGCGTCCCCGCTGGGAGGACGGTACGCCGGCCTATACGATCAAGCGCTTCGGCGTGGTGAACCGGTATGACCTGTCAAAGGAGTTTCCGGCTCTGACTCTCAGGAGAACAGCCTTAAAGAGCGCTTTTGACGAGATCCTCTGGATCTGGCAGAAAAAGTCCAACAATATTCATGACCTTCACAGCCATATCTGGGATGAGTGGGCCGATGAGAACGGATCGATCGGCAAGGCCTACGGCTATCAGCTGGGGGTTAAGCACCAGTATAAAGAGGGGATGATGGATCAGGTGGACCGGGTGCTCTTTGATCTGCAGCAGAATCCCTACAGCCGCAGGATCATGACGAATCTGTATGTTCACCAGGATCTCCATGAGATGGCCCTTTATCCCTGCGCGTATTCCATGACGTTCAATGTGACAAAGGAGCCGGGGGAGAGCAGGCTGACCCTTAACGCCATTCTGAACCAGAGGTCCCAGGATGTGCTGGCGGCCAATAACTGGAATGTCTGCCAGTATTCTCTGCTGCTGATGATGTTTGCCCAGGTCTGCGGCATGAAAGCCGGGGAACTGGTCCATGTGATCGCGGACGCGCATATTTACGACCGCCATGTTCCTCTGATCCAGGAACTGATCAGCCGGGAGACGTATCCGGCGCCGACAGTGAAGCTGAACCCGGAAATCAAGAATTTTTATGATTTTACAGTGGAAGATCTGACGGTGGAAAACTATGTGACAGGACCTCAGATCAAAAATATACCGATCGCGGTTTAGGAGGCAGGACAGATGAAAGCAATTTTATCGGCGGATAAGAACTGGGGGATCGGCTGCCAGAACAAGCTTCTGATCAGTATTCCCTCCGATATGAAGTTTTTCCGGGAGACAACTTCCGGACATACGGTCGTTATGGGACGAAAGACCCTGGAGAGTTTTCCGGGAGGCCAGCCGCTGAAAAACCGGAGAAATATCGTGATGACCCGGAGCCGGGATTACACCGTAAAGGGAGCCGAGGTGGTCCACAGCCTGGAAGAGCTTCTGGAACTTCTGAAGGACTGCGGCCGGGAAGAGATCTACGTCATCGGCGGCGGAGATATCTACAGACTGCTGCTGCCTTACTGCGATACGGTGTATGTGACCAAGATCGATTTCGCCTACCAGGCGGATACCTTCTTTCCCAATCTGGATGAGAGCAGTGAATGGAAACTGGCCTATGAGAGTGAGGAGCAGACCTGCTTTGATATTGAATTTACGTTCCGGAGGTATGAGAGGGTTCGATGATAGAGAGAAAAAAGACCAGAGTGGTAAAAATCGGGGACCGGGTCATCGGAGGGGGAAATCCCATCCTGATCCAGTCTATGACTAATACAAAGACAGAGGACGCGGCGGCTACAGCGGCGCAGATCCGGGAACTGGAGGCGGCGGGCTGTGAGATCATCCGCTGCGCGGTGCCCACCATGGAGGCGGCCCGGGCTCTTGGGGAGATCAAAAAACAGATCTCCATCCCGCTGGTGGCGGATATTCATTTTGATTACCGGCTGGCCATCGCCGCCATAGAGAACGGCGCGGACAAGATCCGCATCAATCCGGGAAATATCGGAGATTCCGGCCGGGTGAAGGCGGTAGTGGACGCAGCGAAGGAGAGAAACATTCCCATCCGTGTAGGAGTCAACAGCGGTTCTCTGGAAAAGGAGCTGGTGGAGAAGTATCACGGTGTGACCGCCGAGGGTCTGGTGGAGAGCGCTCTGGCCCAGGCAGCCATGATCGAGGAGATGGGATATGAGAATCTGGTGATCAGCATTAAGTCTTCGGATGTGCTGATGTGCGCCAGAGCCCACGAACTGATCGCCGGGCGGACAGATCATCCGCTGCATGTGGGCATCACGGAGGCCGGCACGCTGTACGCGGGCAATATCAAGTCGGCGGTGGGCCTGGGCATTATCCTCTATCAGGGCATCGGGGATACGATCCGGGTTTCTCTGACCGGGGCTCCGCTGGAGGAGGTAAAATCCGCAAAACGGATCTTAAAGACGCTGGGCCTGCGGAAGGGAGGCGTGGAAGTGGTTTCCTGCCCCACCTGCGGGCGGACCCAGATCGATCTGATCGGCCTGGCCGGCCAGGTGGAAACACTGGTGCAGGATATTCCTCTGGATATCAAGGTGGCGGTTATGGGCTGCGTGGTCAACGGACCCGGGGAAGCGAAAGAGGCGGACATCGGCATTGCCGGAGGCAAGGGCGTGGGCCTGCTGATCAGGAAAGGCCAGATCATAAAGAAGGTGCCGGAAGGCGAACTGCTGTCCTGCCTCAGAGAGGAACTGTTGAACTGGAAAGAGTAGCGGCATATTTCAGGAGTCGGACAGAACAGCTGGGAGGATAGAATGGAAGAGACAGGAAAAGAATTTCTGGAAGCGTTTCCAAAACTGGAGGTTCAGGGGGAATTAAGAGATCTTCTGGCCGCCATGAAGGTGGTGCGGGTGACCATGAACCGGAAAAGAGATCTGCTGCGGATCTATCTGGTCAGCAGCCAGTGGATCCACAAGAAATATATTTATGAGCTGGAGAAAATGATCCAGCGCCAGCTTTTTTCCCGTGCGCCCATCCGGGTGAAGATCATTGAAAAATTCTATCTGTCCAGACAGTATACGCCGGAGAAGCTGCTGGAGGTATATCAGTCCAGTATTCTTCTGGAATTAAAAAATTACCATATCCTGCTGTTTCATCTGTTCCGGACAGCGCAGATTATTTTTCCGGAGCCGGAGGTGATGGAACTGGCTCTGGAAAATTCCGTCATCGCCCATGAGAAGGAGGAGGAACTGTACCGGGTGCTGGATAAGATTTTCTGCGAGCGCTGCGGATTCCGCATGAGGATCCGGATTTCTTTCAGAGAGGACCGGGATCAGAGCGCGGTAGAGAGAAGCGAGCGGGAAATGCGGGAGGCGGCCCGGCATGTGGCGGAGCATACTTCCCTGGGAAGTGTTTCCGGGCAGGAAAAGTCAGAAAAAACAGGGGAGAGAGACAGCACAGGCGGCCGGGGACAGAGCGGAAAAAGAAAACTCCGGGGAAAAGGCGGCCGGGACGATCAGCCTCTGCGCCGCTCCGACCATCCGGACGTGCTGTACGGCCGGGATTTTGAAGAGGAGAGCATACCCATCGACAGTATTGAGGGAGCGGTGGGAGATGTTGTGATCCGGGGCGAGATCCTGAATTTTGACAGCCGGGAACTCAGAAACGGCCGGGGGCTTCTGATCTTTGCGGTGACGGATGATACGGATACGATCGTAACGAAGATTTTTGTGAAGGCGGAACAGATTCCGGAACTGGCAGGGATCCTGAAAAAGGGCACCTTTGTCAAGGTGAAGGGGAAAGTTATGACCGATGCCTTCGACCATGAACTGACGGTCACTTCCGTGTGGGGCATCAAGAAGATCAAGAACTTCCGGGAAGCCCGCCATGACAACAGTACTCTGAAGCGGGTGGAACTTCACTGCCATACGAAGATGAGCGACATGGACGGCGTGACCGACGCGGCGGCGCTGGTAAAGCGGGCCTACGAGTGGGGACATCCGGCCATCGCCATCACAGACCACGGAGTGGTCCAGGCTTTTCCGGAGGCCAATCACGCCATGGAAGCCATCGACGCCGGATACCGGGCCCGGTATCAGGAGGAGCATCCGGAGGTTACCAAGGAAGAACTGAAGAAGATTTCAGCGCCCTTTAAGGTGATCTACGGCATGGAGGCTTACCTGGTGGACGACCTGAAAGGAATTGTCACGGACAGCCGGGGCCAGAGCCTGGACGGCTCCTTTGTAGTTTTTGACATCGAGACCACGGGATTTTCACCGGCCAGCTGCAGGATCATTGAAATCGGCGCCGTGCGGGTGGAGGAAGGGCAGATCGTGAAGCGGTTTTCCACATTTGTGAATCCGGAGACTCCTATTCCCTTCCGCATTGAGAATCTGACGGGCATCAACGACAATATGGTGCTGCCCGCCCCCACCATTGAGAAGGTCCTTCCGGAATTCCTGGAATTCTGCCGCGGAGCGGTGATGGTGGCCCACAACGCGGGCTTTGATATGAGTTTTATCCAGAAAAACTGCGCGGATCTGGGGATAGAGCAGGAGTTTACCGTGGTGGACACGGTGGCCATGGCCCGGTTCCTGCTGCCGGGGCTGAACCGGTTTAAGCTGGATACGGTGGCAAAGGCCCTGAATATTTCTCTGGAAAACCACCACCGGGCGGTGGACGACGCGGCCTGCACGGCGGAAATCTTCGTCAAATTCGTGAAGATGCTGAAGGAGAAGGATATCCTGGATCTGGACGCTCTGAATGAGCAGGGGAGCATGTCGCCCAATACCATCCGAAAGCTTCCCACGTATCACGCCATCATTCTGGCTACCTGCGAGACCGGGCGGGTGAACCTGTACCGGCTGGTGTCGGAGTCTCATCTGAAATATTACAACCGCAGGCCCAGGCTGCCGAAAAGCGTGTTTCTGAAATACCGGGAAGGCCTTCTTCTGGGCTCCGCCTGCGAGGCCGGCGAACTGTATCAGGCTCTGCTGCGGGGAGCGCCGGACCCGGAGATTTCCCGGATCGTTTCCTTTTATGATTACCTGGAGATCCAGCCGGTGGGCAACAACGCGTTTATGATCCGGGATGAGAACCATGAAAATATTAACAGCGAGGAGGATATCCGGGAGGTAAACCGGAAGATCGTCAAGCTGGGAGAGCAGTTTCAGAAACCGGTGGTGGCTACCTGCGATGTGCACTTTATGGATCCAAAGGATGAGATCTACCGCAGGATCATCATGTTCGGAAAAGGCTTTGAGGACGCGGACAACCAGGCGCCTCTGTATCTGCACACCACGGAGGAGATGCTGGAGGAATTTTCCTACCTGGGAAGCGCCAAGGCGGAGGAGATCGTGGTGACCAATCCGCAGAAGATCGCGGACATGTGCCAGAAAATCTCTCCTATCCGGGCAGGAAAGTTCCCGCCGGTCATTGAAAATTCGGATCAGGACCTGCGGAATATCTGCTACAACCGGGCCCATGAGATTTACGGGGAAAAACTGCCTCCCATTGTGGAGGCCAGGCTGGAGCGGGAACTGAACTCCATTATTTCCAACGGCTACGCGGTGATGTATATCATTGCCCAGAAGCTGGTGTGGAAGTCCAACGAAGACGGATATCTGGTAGGCTCCAGAGGTTCGGTAGGTTCCTCCTTTGTGGCCACCATGGCCGGGATCACGGAGGTCAACCCCTTAAGTCCCCATTATCTCTGCGAGTCCTGCCACTACGTGGACTTTGATTCAGAGGAAGTGAAGGCCTACGCGGGCCGGGCGGGCTGCGACATGCCGGATAAGCTGTGCCCCAACTGCGGCAAGCCGCTGAAGAAGATGGGCTTTGACATTCCTTTTGAGACTTTCCTGGGCTTCAAGGGCAATAAGGAGCCGGATATCGACCTGAACTTTTCCGGAGAATATCAGAGTAAAGCCCATAAATACACAGAGGTGATCTTCGGCGCCGGCCAGACCTTCCGGGCCGGGACCATCGGCACCCTGGCGGACAAGACCGCCTTCGGCTATGTGAAGAAATATTATGAAGAGCGGGGGGTTCACAAGAGGAACTGCGAGATCGACCGGATTGTGCTGGGCTGCACCGGCATCCGCCGGACGACCGGCCAGCATCCGGGAGGCATCATCGTACTTCCCTTCGGGGAGGACATCAATTCCTTTACCCCGGTGCAGCATCCGGCCAACGATAACAGCACGGACATTGTCACCACCCATTTTGATTACCATTCCATTGACGCCAACCTGCTGAAGCTGGATATTCTGGGACACGATGATCCCACCATGATCCGTATGCTGGAGGACCTGACGGGCACGGACGCCACGGAGGTGCCTCTGGACGAGCCAAAGGTTATGTCCCTGTTTAAGAGCACGGAGGCTCTGGGGATCCGGCCGGAGGATATCGGCGGCTGTCCCCTGGGATGCCTTGGAATTCCGGAGTTCGGCACGGATTTTGTCATCCAGATGCTGCAGGACACCAAGCCCCAGACCTTTTCGGATCTGATCCGGATCTCCGGTCTGTCCCACGGAACGGACGTGTGGCTGGGCAACGCCCAGACCCTTATTGAGGAGGGAAAGGCCACCATTTCCACAGCGATCTGTACCCGTGACGATATTATGACCTATCTGATCGGCATGGGACTGGAAAGCGAACAGGCCTTTACCATCATGGAGAGTGTCCGAAAGGGCAAGGGCCTGAAGCCGGAGTGGGAAAAGGAGATGACTGATCACGGAGTGCCGGACTGGTATATCTGGTCCTGCAAAAAGATCAAGTATATGTTCCCCAAGGCCCATGCGGCGGCCTACGTCATGATGGCCTACCGGATCGCCTGGTACAAGATCTACCAGCCTCTGGCTTACTACGCTGCCTACTTTTCCATCCGGGCTTCGGCATTCAGCTATGAGCTTATGTGCATGGGGCAGGAGCGGCTGGAATATTATATGGACGAGTACCGGAAGCGCTGGGACACCCTTTCCAAAAAGGAGCAGGATACCTACAAGGATATGAAGATCGTTCAGGAGATGTACGCCAGAGGCTATGAGTTTGTGCCGGTGGATCTCTATCAGGCAAAGGCGCACCGGTTCCAGATCGTGGGGGACAAGCTGATGCCTGCCCTGGACACCATCGAGGGTCTGGGAGACAAGGCGGCGGACGCCGTGGTGCTGGCGGCCAGGGACGGGAAGTTCCTTTCCAAGGATGATTTCCGCAGCCGCACCAAAGTCAGCGCCACAGTGATCGATCTGATGAGCGATCTGGGGATTTTCGGGGATCTGCCCCAGTCCAATCAGATCTCGCTTTTTGATTTTGTGTAAGAACCGGCGGCAGCCGGAAAAAATAAAAGAAAATACGGAAAAAAGGGAGGAGAGATGAAAGAACAGCTTGATTTAAAATACCTGCAGCGGCTGGCGGAACTGTATCCCACCATTGCCCAGGCATCCACGGAGATTATCAATCTTCAGTCGATACTGAATCTGCCCAAGGGAACGGAGCATTTTATTACGGATATCCACGGAGAATACGAGGCCTTTTCCCATGTGCTGAAGAACGGCTCAGGCTCCGTAAAAAAGAAGATCGATGATGTGTTCGGCCACACTTTAAGCGCGGCGGACAAGGACGCCCTGGCCACGCTGATCTATTATCCGAGGGAAAAGATGGATCTGATCGCCAGGAAGGAAAAACATATGGACGACTGGTACCGGATCACTCTTTACCGCCTCATTGAGATCTGCAAAACAGTGGCTTCCAAATATACGCGCTCCAAAGTGCGCAAGGCGCTGCCCCGGGATTTTGCCTTTGTGATCGAAGAGCTGATCACGGAAAAACCGGAGGTCCTGGACAAAGAGGCCTACTATAATTCTATTGTGGATACGATCATTTCCGTGGGACGGGCGGAGATGTTCATCGTGGCACTCTGCGAGCTGATCCAGCGGCTGGTCATCGACCACCTCCATATTCTGGGAGATATCTATGACCGGGGGCCCGGCCCGGACCGGATCATGGATAAACTGGTGAACTACCACTCTCTGGATATTCAGTGGGGCAACCACGATGTGGTCTGGATGGGAGCGGCGGCCGGGCAGCTGGCCTGCATTGCCACAGTGCTCAGAAATTCCGCCCGCTACGGCAATCTGGACATCCTGGAGGACGGCTACGGCATCAATATGCTTCCGCTGGCGACTCTGGCGCTGAATGTTTACGGGGATGATCCCTGCCTGCGGTTCAGCACCAAGGGCTCCGGCAGCCATCTGAATCAGTCGGAGGATGAGCTGAACCGGAAAATGCACAAGGCCATCGCCATCATCCAGTTCAAGCTGGAGGGACAGCTGATCGCCAAAAGAAAGAGCTTCGGAATGGAAAGCCGCAGGCTCCTGGATAAAATTGATTATGAAAAAGGCACGATCCTGCTGGAGGGACGGGAATACCGGCTCCTGGACACGAATTTTCCCACCATAGACCCGAAAAATCCCTATAAGCTGACAGAAGATGAGAAGGGTGTGATGGAGCGCCTGCAGGCGGCTTTCCTGCACTGCGACAAGCTTCAGCAGCACATGCTTCTGCTGCTGAACCGGGGAAGTCTGTACAAGGTATTTAATAATAATCTTCTGTACCACGGCTGTGTTCCCATGGATGAAAACGGAAAATTCCTGAAGATCAATATTTACGGAAAAAGTTATTCGGGGAAAAAGCTGTACGATGTGCTGGAGTCCTACGTGCGCAAGGCGTTTTTCGCTATAGACGACGCGGAAAAGGAGAAGGGAAAGGACATTCTCTGGTATATCTGGAGCAGTCCCAGCTCCCCTCTGTTCGGAAAAGATAAGATGGCCACCTTTGAGCGCTATTTTCTGGAAGAGCCGGAGACTCATAAAGAAAAAAAGAATCCATACTACGCCCTTCTGAACAACGAGAAGGTTATGAACCGCATCCTGGCGGAATTCGGCCTGGGGCCGGACGCCCACATTGTCAACGGCCATGTGCCGGTGCTGCAGAGTTCCGGGGAAAGTCCGGTAAAATGCGGCGGGAAGGTGCTGGTCATTGACGGCGGTTTTTCAAAAGCCTACCAGGCCAAAACCGGGATCGCCGGCTACACGCTGATCTACAATTCCTACGGAATGATGCTGGTAGCGCATAAACCCTTTACGTCCACGGAAGAAGCCATTGCCAACGAGACGGATATTCATTCGGAGCGGATCATGGTGGAGATGGCGCCCCACCGGATGCATGTGGGCGATACAGACAATGGAAAAGCCCTGAAAGAGCGCATCAGCGAGCTGAAAGAGCTGCTGGACGCCTACCGCAGCGGCCGGATCATTGAGAAAAGCTGAAAATACCGTAGAGACAGCGCCAAAATGATTTGTGCCCGTAGAGCAGACCGGGAAAATACAGGGAAAAAATGGATTCCCTGTGTTTTGACGGTAGAGAAATACGGGTATCGGCTGGAAAATTGCGTACTGCCCGTATTATCTACGGGCAGTACACAAAATCATAATCAGCGACGGTACAAAGGGAACAGATCCTACCGTCAAGATGGATAAAAAGTATAAAGGAACGGTAGAAGGCCCTTCAATCCTACCGTTAAAATTTCTAAGCATATCTTTTTAACCGTATTCGTGCGGGTTTTGGCACAGAACAAATCATCCTGTGCCGGAACGAAGACTCTGATATCATTTCTCTGTCAGAAAATCTGCTGACAAAACATTCAGATAGCTGTCGTATAACAGAATAAGGAGGAAATCTATGGAGAGTTTAAAACAGATGCTGCTTCGGGAGCAGAAAAGGCTGGAAGGGATTGTCAGCCAGACAAAAGGACGATTAGAGAAGGCACCTCCGGGAAGCCTGTGCCTTTCAAATTCCAAAAGATGGATGCAGTATTATCACCGGGTGCCGGGCGGGAAAAAAAGAGGAGACTATATTCCTAAAGAAAAGCAGGAACTGATCTGGCAGCTCGCTCAGAAATCCTACGATGAAAAAGTCCTGAAACTGGCAGAAAAAAGGCTGCGCCAGATCCGCGGCATCACCCGGGAATATGAAGAAAATGAGATAGAAAAGATTTTTATAGGAGAACACAGAGAAAGAAAAAAGATGATACAACCAGTGGAGGAAATCTGGGAAAACCAGCTGGAAAGATGGATGGCGGAAACCTATCAGGGAAAAGCTTTTAAAGAGGATGCGCCGGTGATTCTCACGGAACAGGGGGAGCGGGTCCGGTCAAAATCCGAAAAAATTCTTGCGGATTATTTTTACCGGCAGGGAATCCCCTATAAATACGAACATCCCCTATTCCTCAAAGGGTATGGAATGGTTTATCCGGATTTCACTTTTCTGTCAAGAAAGACAAGACAGGAAATATACTGGGAGCATGACGGCCGGATGGATGATCCCCTTTATGCCCGGAAGGCTGTCAGAAAAATAGAATTATATGAAGAAAATGAGATTTACCCCGGAGAACGCCTGATCCTGACCTTTGAAACGGAAAAAGAGGTCCTGAATACCAGGACGGTCCAGCAGCTGGTTTCCAGATATCTGCTGTAGAAAAAGCCGGACGGCAGATCCTTCTGCCGTCCGGGGTCAGAACTTTCCTGATCTTTAGAGAACCTCTCTCAGCACTTCCAGCAGCAGATCATTCTGTTCCGGCTTCATGATACAGAAGCGGAAAAAGTGATTGTCCAGGAAGGGGAAGGTGGAGCAGTTGCGGATCATCAGCTTCCGGCGGATACAGTGGTCAAAAAGCTGATCCGCGTCCATGCCGGGCTTCAGGATCTTGGCCAGGATAAAATTGGCCGCGGGAGGATACACCTTTACGGTATCCCAGCCTCTTAAAGTGTCATACATGCGTTTTCGCTCTGAAAGGATCAGATCCCGGGTGGCCTCCATATATTCCTGGTCCTGGAACATCAGGCGTCCGGCGATTTCCGCCAGGGAACTGATGGACCAGGGATTCTGCCGGGTATTGATGGTTCGGATCAGATCCTGGTTTCCGGTGACCGCGTAGCCCAGCCGCAGGCCGGGAGCGGCGAAAAACTTGGAGGTACCCCTCAGGATGATCAGATTTGTGTAATAATTTGTCAGGGAAACGGAGGACATCCGCTCCACATTTTCTGTGAATTCTATGTAGGTTTCATCTACCATAACAAAAATGCCGTGCTGCAGGCAGGCGTCCAGGATCCGGCGCATCTCCGCCGCGGAGATAGCGGTGGAAGTGGGATTGTTGGGATTGCACAGCACCACCAGATCCAGGCTGTCGTTGAGATGGCTGCAGAAATCCCCTACGTCCATCTGAAAATTCTGTTCCTCCCGCAGAGGATAGTAGACGGTGGATCCCCCGCCGAGAGTGATCTCACGCTCATATTCTGAGTAGGTGGGCCCCAGGATCATGGCCTTTTTCGGCTGATGAGTCTGAATGAAAAGGGAGATCAGTTCCGTGGAACCGTTTCCGACAATGATATTTTCCGGCTGGCTGCCTGCGTAGGCGGCGATGCACTGCCGCAGTTCCCGGTACTCCCGGTCCGGATAAACGGTGATGGCGTCCAGGTGATGGGAGAGAGAATTCCGAAGTCTGCTGGAGATCCCCAAAGGGTTGACATTGGCTGAAAAACTGATGATCTCCTCTTTTTTTATATGGTAAATTGCCTCGATTTTTTCCAGATCACTTCCGTGAAAATGGTCTTTGTGCTTTAACATTGGTTTCCCCGCTTTCTGTAAACTTACGTTGCGCAGATTTTCTTTGTAGTGTATACTGATATAGTAAAGCGGCAACAGCGCTAAGTCAAGTGATAAAAGGTCAGGTGGAGACTTTGAAAAAAAAGTTGGATGAACTGGCGCAGGGGAGTTTTTCCTGCCGGACGCCGAAGCTTAAGGCGTCTGAGGAAAAGATCGATCTGCTGCTGCCAGAGGGGAAACAGTATAGAGGATCCGTCTCCGTAGGAGCGGAGGACGGAAGCAAAGTAAAGGGGATGGTGGTTTCTGACAGCCATCGTATTTTAATTGCGAATGAAAAATTTTCGGGAAATACCTGCAATCTTGTGTTCGGCATCGATACCAGAGGACTGCGGGCGGGAGATAAAATAGAGGGAAATATCGTTATCCTCAGCAGTCTGGAGGAAAAGAAAATTCCTGTCCGGGCTGTCCTGGAGCCGGAAGCCGGGGAGGCGGCGGACAAAGAGGCGGAAGCCCTGGACGATTTCGTGAAATTGTGCATGAAAGACCTGAGGGCCGGATTCCGTCTGTTTACGAGTTCCCGTTTTATACATATCCTGAACGGGAAAAACAGGCCTTACAGAGCTCTGTATAAAGGGCTGTCCCATAATCCGGTGACATATCAGCACATGGAGGAATTTTTGGTGGCCTCCGGCAGAAAACAGCCGGTGCGCCTGAGTCTGGACAAGCAGCAGAAAGCGGTCTATACGCTGGAAGTATCCCAGAAGGACACTCTGTATATTTATAAAAGTACCTGGGGCTATGTCAGGATAGAGATCCAGGTAACCGGAGATTTTCTGCAGATAGAGAAGAAGGTGGTGACCTCCGATGATTTTATCGGAAAGGTCTACGGCCTGGAATATGTAGTGGATAAAGCCCGTCTGGGAAGCGGAAAGAAATTCGGCCGGATCCGTCTGAAAACAGTGTACCAGACCCTGGATTTTCTGGTGGAGGCCACCGCGGAGGAGGGAATGCGTCCTCTGAGGACTTCCTTTGAAAAGCGCGGAACCCTGAATCTTATGCGGAAGCTGCTGGCTCTGCAGATGAGAAAGATGGATTACCGCTCCTGGTATGAGGAGAGCAGTCAGATCACGGAAGAAGTCCTGGAGGAGGGAGGAGGCGTCCCGTTCCGTCTGTATCAGGCATATCTGGCTTTCTGCAACGATGACAACGCCAGAGCCCTGGAGATTTTGTGGCCTTTCAAAGAGGGAGAGATCCCTCTGGAGCAGGACAGAGACGCGGCAGTCTATCTGTATCTGGCCAAGCAGGTAGGGCTTCTGCCCCAGGAGCGCAGAGAGATCGGGCCGGAGATCCGAAAATATTATCAGCGGCAGCCGGATGATTTTCTGCTTCTGTATCTTCTGCTCCAGGAGGAAGGGATGTGCGATGCCATGCCTTCCAGGGCTTTGTATGAGATGGAAACGATCTTTGAGCGGGGCTGCTGCAGCCCTTTCCTGTATCTGACGGCCTGGAGGATCCTGGAACGGCAGGAAACCCTTCTTCGGCGGCTGTCGGATTTTATGGTGCAGATCCTCAGGTTTGCCCTGAAGGAAAAACTGCTGACGGCGCCGCTGCTGGAACGGGCGGCGTATCTCAGCGGACATTTAAAAGAATTTTCCGCGCCGGTATATCAGCTCCTGACGGAAGGATATGAACTGTTTCCGGAAAAGGAAGTCCTGGAAGCGGTATGCGCGATGCTGATGAAGGGAAATCCCGTAAAGAAGGAATATTTCCGCTGGTATGCACTGGCGGTGGAGCAGGAGATCCGCATCACGCGCCTGTATGAATATTATATGGAGACGATCGACAGCGACAGCAGCGCGGAACTGCCGCGGCCGGTAAAGATGTATTTTGTATACAACAACACTCTGGGAGAGAGAAAAAAGGCCTTCCTGTACGCCAGCATTATCCGGCATAAGCAGGAAGATCCGGCCAGTTACCAGAGTTACGGCCGTGTAATGGCGGAGTTTGCCCTGGCATCGCTGGAAAAAGGAAAAATAGATGAAAACTTCGCGGTTCTTTATCAGGAATACCTGATGCGCCCGCAGACCCGGGAGCGGGGTGAGGCCCTGTGCAGAGTCCTGTTTAAGAGAAAACTGACCTGCCGGGACAAAAAGATCCGCAGTGTGGTGGTATGCCATTACGCTCTGGGGGAAGAGCGCAGCTATCCCTGTCAGGACGGAACGGCTTACGTGGATATTTACAGCGAGGACGCCAGCATTCTGTTTGAGGACGGAAAGAGAAGGCGTTTTGCTTCTACCGTGGAATATTCCCTGGAACGGCTGTTTACGGCGCCATCCCTTCCGGAAAAAGAAGCCGCCTCAAGATGCATGGATCTGCAGGTGGAGGACACGGGTCTGGAATTATACTGCTGCAAAGAAAAAAACTGGCAGATGGATGTAAATTCCAGGACGCTCTCCTGTTACCGGATGGCTGCTGAAAATCCGGACTTTACAGGAGAATACCGGCGCCAGGTGCGGATGAAGCTGCTGGAGTATTATTATAAACACAGAGAAGAGCCGTTCCTGGCACCGATCCTGAAAGAAATCGATTTGAGGAAGTACGCTTCTGTAAACCGGCCGGTTACGGCGGAAATCCTTATCGACCGGGGAATGTATGAGGAAGCTTTTTCTCTGGTATCGGAATTCGGATATGAGGATATCCCGGAGCCGAAGCTGCTGCGTCTGGCCAGCCGCATGGTGCTGCGCAGGGAGTTCGAGGAGGATGAAGAACTCCTGTGCCTGTGCGCCTACGTATGCGGCAGAGGAAAATATGACGAGGTGATCCTGACCTATCTGAGGGACTACTATCTGGGTACTCTGGAAAGTATGTGCAGCCTGTGGAAAAAGGTCCGGGGATTTGAACTGGAAAGCTATACTCTGGATGAAAGGATCCTGGTCTTATCTATGTTTGTCCGGGGATATCCGGAGAAAGAGGAGGAGATCCTGGACAGCTATATGCGCCAGAGAGGAAGCGAGAAGGTGATCCAGTCGTTTCTGGCGTACCTGTCTGCCGGATACTTTTTAAATGGAAGGAAGACGGAGGAAGGCGTATTCCGCTATCTGGAAAAAATTTATGAGTGGGGCTGGGAGACAGACGAGGTATGCCGTCTGGCTCTGCTCAAACACCACTCAGAGAGAACTTCATTTACAGAACAGCAGGAGCAGCAGGTCAGAGGGCTTTTGAAGGAGTTTAATGAAAAGGGACTCAGGTTCGGTTTCTACAGCCGTTTCCCCGCAGCGTGGACCCAGGCTTACCAGGTGGAAGACAAAATCTTTGTGGAGAAACATTTCGCTCCCGGCACCAGGGTTGTGATCCACTATCAGCTGCTGGAGGAAGGCCAGGAGACCTCGGGCTGGGTCAGCGAGCCCATGAAGGACATGTTTCAGGGAATCTTTGTAAAAGAATTTCTGCTGTTTTACGGGGAGACCCTTACCTGGTACCTGACCGTAACAGAGAACGGGACAGAACAAGATACAGACAGGGAGCAGATTTCCCTGACAGATGTGGATACCGCGGGAAGCACCAGGTATAAGCTGCTGAACCAGATCCTGGCAGCCAAAAAGCTCGGAAACAAAGAGCTCATGGAAAAGGCTGTAAAGAAATTTTTGTGGCAGGACGCATTCACATCAGAATTGTTTTCTCTGAAAAAGTAGGAGTGACAGATTATGGAACCAAAGAATTTGATCGTGGGGGTCGATCTCAACAGAAGAGAATCCCAGATCTGCTATTATGAACGGAACAGCCAGGACGCGGTTTCCGCTCCTGTAAAGGTGGGCAGCTCCAGAGCCACATTTCCCACCCTGCTCTGCCGGGTTCCGGACACCGGCGAGTGGCATTACGGTCTGGAGGCAGAGTATTTTGCGGAGCAGAAAAACGGCGTTCTGATCGACCGGCTGTATGATCTCTGCGCGGACGGAAATACTTTTTCCGCGGAGGGGGAAACCTTTGAGGGAGGAGAACTGCTGGCCGCGTTTCTGCGGCAGGCGCTGACGATGGTGGGAGTGACGAAAGCGGAACGCCAGATAGCCGGGATCATGATCACGGTCCCGCGGCTGACCAAGCCTTTTGTGCAGGCCATCCGAAAAGCTTACGGGCTGCTGGGGATTCCCCGGGGCCGGGGATATCTCCAGGATTACCGGGAGAGCTTTTATTTCCATACGCTCTGCCAGAAACAGGAACTCTGGGCCAGAAAGGTGGGACTGTTCCAGTTTGAAGAAGACAATGTGGCTTTTTGTTCTCTGGAACTGAATTTCCGGACAAAACCGGTCACCGCTTCCGTGACGGAGGGAAAGACCGTGAAGCTCAGCCGGGAGCCGGGGAAAAGAGATCAGGAGTTTTCGGAATTTATTGAGGCCTCCCTGAAACAGGATCTCTATTCCAGCATCTATCTGGTGGGGGACGGCTTTGACCGTTCCTGGGCGGACCGTTCTGTGGCCCTGCTGTGCAGAGGAAAGCGAAAGGTCTTCGCGGGAGACAATCTGTTCGCCAGGGGAGCCTGCTTTGCCGCCAGAGAAAAGACAGAGGACAAATCTCTGAAAGGGTACCTCTACCTGGGAGAGGATCTGATCCGTTTCAATGTAGGAATGGATATGAAGGTCAACGGCTGCCCTGTTTACTATCCTCTGGTGACTGCCGGGGTCAACTGGTACGAAACAGAGAATGAGTGCGAGTTCCTTTTGGACGGGACCAGAGCCCTGGTCTTTGTGGTCAGCAGCATGGAAGAGGGAAAACGGCGCCGGTACGGCATGGCTCTGCCGGGACTCCCCAAGCGTCCGGACCGTACAACCCGGATCCGGCTGCGCATCGAGTTTGATTCTCCGGGACGCTGCCAGATTACAGCGGAGGATCTGGGACTGGGGGAACTGTTTCCTTCCAGCGGAAAGATCTGGCATGAAACAATGGAGGGATGAGCATGAGCGGTTATATTTTATGTCAGACAAAACGGGCGCAGAATCCTTATTATATAGAAGCCATCGGCCTGAACATCTATTCCATCGAAGAACTGTGCTACTATTTCAGCACGAATCTGGCCCTTCTGGACGGAAGCATTCTGAACCGGCAGCTGGCGGACTGGATCGGACAGGAACTGAAGCTTACATCTCTGTCCCAGAGGCTGAAACAGCTGCTGGACCGGGAATTTTCCGCCGGGGAATTTATTTTTCCGGTCATTAAGGAGATCCATTTTCTGACCCAGCAGGAATTGCGCAGGCTGGAGGAGGAGCTGAAAAAAATGGAGCAGGAGCCGGCGCCTCTGCGGGCAAAACAGAGGGGAGACGCCCTGATGGCCCACAAAAAATATACGAAAGCCATCGGAGCTTACGCGGATGTGCTGCAAAAAAATAAAAAGGGCAGTCTGGGCCTGCAGCTGGTGGGCAATATTTACAATAATATGGGCTGCGCCTACGCGGGACTGTTCCAGATGGATGAAGCCTGCGGATGCTTCCGCAGGGCATATGAGACACTGCACACAAAAGAGTCTCTGAAAAGCTGTCTGTTCGCCGTATATCTTAAAGACGGGGAGGAAGCCTATTCCCGTCTGGCGGAAAAATTCCGGGTGGATCCGGGAACCCGGCAGGAGATGGACAGCAGGATCCTGGGGATCATTCCGCCGGAAATCCCCGGAGATCTGGACAAGGCCCTGGCAGACTGGACCAGGGAATACCACCGGAATACAGGAATGTAAAGAGAGGATTGAAGGATGCTGTATTTTGTAGCATTTTTGGAGGGGATCATTACCTTTATTTCCCCCTGCCTGCTTCCGATGCTGCCTGTTTATCTGATTTATTTCGCGGGAGAGACTGCACAGGGAAATCCGGGAAAAACTTTAAAAAACGCCGTTGGCTTTATCCTGGGTTTCACCTGTGTATTTGTGCTTCTGGGAGCTTTCGCCGCAGGCATCGGCGGCCTTCTGCTGAAGTACCGGACGGCAGTGAATCTGGTGACCGGAGCTGTGGTGGTCGTATTCGGGCTGAATTTTATGGGGATTTTTAAATTGGGATTTCTGAACGGTACCCACAGGATCCAGACCAGGACCCGGGAACTGGGATTTTTTTCCGCGCTGATTTTCGGCGTTGTGTTTTCCATCGGCTGGACGCCCTGCGTAGGCACCTTTCTGAGTTCCGCCCTGCTGATGGCCTCCCAGCAGGGTTCTGTGACAAAGGGGATTTTTATGCTGCTGGTCTATTCCCTGGGGCTGGGCGTGCCTTTTCTTATCAGCGCTCTGCTGATCGACAGGCTGAAGGGAACATTTCAGTTTATTAAATCCCACTATAAGATCATTAATTTTGTATGCGGGGCGCTGCTGGCGGCGATCGGGATCCTGATGATGACAGGGCTGATCAACCGTCTGCTGGTATCTTTAAGCTGAAAGGGGGAATACTGTGAAAAAATACGGCAGGCTGCTGGGAATTCTGATTCTTCTGGCAGCAGTCATCGGCGGCGGCGGATTCGCCTACACACGCCTGAAGGATCAGGTGCAGGCGCCCTCGGCGCTGGGTCAGATGGAGGAAGAGAAAACAGATCCGGCAGAGGAAGCGGATGAGGAGGAAAATTCCAGACAGGAAGCGGTTGACTTTACTTTTCGGGACGCGGAAGGCAGCGAGGTGCGTTTGTCAGATTTCTACGGCAAGCCGGCTGTCATTAATTTCTGGGCTACCTGGTGCGGCTACTGCAAGGAGGAAATGCCGGATTTTCAGGAAGTTTATGAGGAATACGGCGGCCAGGTCAATTTCATTATGCTGAATGCCACAGGAAGCCAGGGAGAGACCAGGGAAAAGGGAGCCGCATATCTGGAAGAGAACGGCTATACTTTTCCGGCTTATTACGATGAGGAGGGACAGGGATCCTATGTCTACAGCGTATATTCCCTGCCCACAACGATCCTGCTGGACAAGGAAGGCCGGGTAGCGGCCTATAATCCGGGGCTGGTGACAAAAGACGCTCTTATCCCGGCGCTTGAGACGCTGCTGGAGGAGTGAGAGATCCGAGGACAGCCTGAGAAGGAGGCGATTTTATGTGTACCTGCATCACTTACAGCAACGGGGATTTTTATTTCGGAAGGAATCTGGATCTTGAGTACTCCTTTGGGGAGCAGACGGCGGTAACGCCAAGGAATTATCCGTTTTTATGGAAAAGGGCCGGACAGATGCAGCGCCATTACGCGATGATCGGCATGGCGGCCGGCGTTTCGGAATATCCCCTGTACGCCGAGGCGGCAAATGAAAAGGGCCTTTGCATGGCGGGCCTGAATTTTCCGGGGAATGCCTGCTACCGGCCCTGGCAGGAGGGAAAGCAGAACATCGCTTCCTTTGAGCTGATCCCCTGGATCCTGGGCCAGTGCGCTTCAGTCGGCGAGGCCCTGGGGCTGACAGAAAACCTGAATATTTCAGACGAGGCGTTTTCAGAGCATATGCCTCCGTCGCCTCTGCACTGGATGCTGGCGGACCGGGAGAGGGCTGTTGTTCTGGAAGCTGTGGAGACAGGCCTTAAGGTGTATGAAAATCCGGCGGGAGTACTGACCAACAATCCCCCCTTCGACTTTCACCTGACCAATCTCAGAAATTACCTGAATCTGACAGCGGAGCCTGCGGAAAACCGGTTCGCGGAGAAACTGGCCCTCTCACCGTACGGGCAGGGTATGGGAGCGCTGGGGCTTCCGGGAGATGTGTCGCCTGCCTCCCGGTTTGTAAGGGCAGCCTTTCTGAAATGGAATTCCCGCAGCGAGCCGGAGGAACTGGAAAATGTCACGCAGTTTTTCCATATTCTGGATAATGTGAGCATGGTGCGGGGAACTGCTGTGACGCCGGAGGGGAAATGTGATATTACCGCCTACTCCTGCTGCGTAAACGCGGACCGGGGAATTTATTATTATAAAACCTACGGCAACAATCAGATCCGGGCGGTATGCCTGGACCGGGAAGACCTGGAGGGGAAGGAACTGGTGTTTTATCCGCTGGAACACAGGCAGCAGATCTGCTATGTCCAGGAAAATATCCACAGTCCCGGAGAAAATTGACATTTCCTGCCCCCGAGGCTATACTGTAACCATGCTGCGCCTGAAAAGGCAGAAAAAGAAAAAATGAGGGAGAGAGACAATGGAAAGAGAAAAATTTGCATCCCGGCTGGGGTTCGTGCTGATCTCCGCCGGATGCGCCATCGGCATCGGAAACGTGTGGCGTTTTCCGTACATTACAGGACAGAACGGAGGAGGCTTCTTTGTACTGTTCTACATATTTTTCCTGGTGGTCCTGGGAATTCCCATTCTTACCATGGAGTTTTCCGTGGGACGGGCCAGCCGCAGAAGCGCGGTAAAAGCCTGCCAGCAGCTGGAAAAGCCGGGACAGAAGTGGCATCTGCACGGAATCATTGCCGTGGCAGGCAACTACCTGCTGATGATGTTCTACACGGTAGTTACCGGATGGATGCTGCACTATTTTTACCTGACAGCCAGCGGAAAATTTGAAGGCACTTCCACGGAGGACGTACAGAATATTTTCCAGTCCATGAATGCCAGCCCCGGCACACTGACCTTCTGGATGGTCATTGTAGTGGTGGTGGGATTCCTGATCTGTTCTATGGGACTGAAGAACGGCGTGGAAAAAATTACAAAATGGATGATGCTGGCCCTGCTGGCGATCATCGTAGTCCTGGCTGTCCGCAGCATTACGCTTCCCGGCGCGGGAGAAGGACTTAAATTCTATCTGATGCCGGATGCGGGGAAGCTGAAAGAAGTGGGAGTAGGAAACGCGGTGGTGGCAGCAATGAACCAGTCCTTCTTTACACTGAGTCTGGGAATCGGCGCTATGGCCATTTTCGGAAGCTATCTGGAGAAAAAACGGGCGCTGCTGGGAGAGGCCATAACGGTGGCATCGCTGGATACCTTTGTGGCTATCTGCTCCGGCCTGATTATTTTCCCGGCCTGCTTTGCTTACGGGGTAAATCCGGACAGCGGCCCCAACCTGATCTTTATCACCCTGCCCAACATCTTTAACGCCATGCCAGGCGGAAGAGTCTGGGGAAGCCTCTTCTTTGTATTTATGGCATTCGCGGCATTTTCCACCATTATCGCGGTGTTTGAGAATATCCTGGCCTTCTGGGCGGACCTGTTCGGCTGGAGCAGGAAAAAAGCGGCCCTGGTCAACGGGATCCTGCTGATCATCCTGTCCATGCCCTGCGTTCTGGGCTTTAACCTGCTGTCGGGCTTTCATCCCCTGAAAGCGGGAAATACCATTATGGATCTGGAAGATTTCCTGGTGAGCAACATTCTGCTGCCTTTGGGTTCACTGTTCTACGTAGTGTTTTGTACCTGCCGCTACGGCTGGGGCTGGAAGAAATTCCGGGCGGAGGCAAATACGGGAAAAGGTCTGAAGGTGCCGGAAGGACTCCGCAGATACTGCGCGTATGTGCTGCCCTGCATCGTGCTGGTGATTCTGATCTATGGACTTGTAACCTATCTGTAACCAGGGGGCGCTTTGGCGTTTTCCCGGCTGCGGAATATAAAAAGGGATGGGCGGTATGAAATTAGATAAGGCAACCATGCATAAAATTGAATGGCTCATTGTGTTTACCGTTCTGGTGGTAGTGTGTTTTTTCCGCTTTGATCTGGTGCTGGCTCTGCTCCAGGGGGCGGTCCGCCTGCTGACGCCCTTTCTCCTGGGCGGAGCCATGGCCTTCGGCATTAATCTGCTGATGCGCTTTCTGGAGGAAAAACTGTTCGGCAACCGTTTTGCCCGGAAAAGAAAGCTGCTGCAGAAAATCCGAAGGCCGGTCAGCATCCTGCTGTCGGTCCTGATCATTGCCGGGGTGCTGGCAGCGGTCATAGGGCTTGTGATCCCCCAGATCCTGGAAGCGGTGCACAATGTGGCGGTAAATCTGGAAGCGGCTGTGCCGCGGCTGCGGAGCTGGCTGAACCAGGTGCTGGCGGGCTATCCGGATGTGCTGGAACCGGTCAATGATTTTCTGAGTCAGGATCCGGACTGGCCGGCGATCTTTGAACAGGTAATCAATTTCCTGAAATCCGGAAGCGCGGCGGACTGGCAGGAAGCTGTTTCCGCGGCTACGGGATTTTTAAGCGGGATCTTCAGCCGGTTCTCCACCTTTTTGATCGCCTTTGTATTTTCCTGCTACATATTGGGAAGAAAAGAAAAGCTGTACAGCCAGGCATCCAGAACGGTCCACGCGTTTTTGCCGGACCGGGCCGCCGGCAGGGTTTCAAAAGTCCTGCACCTGTGCGAACTGAAATTTGGAAAATTCATTACAGGGCAGTGCATGGAAGCATGTATTCTGTTTCTGCTGTACTGGGTGCCTATGGCGGCAGGCGGGTTCCCCTACGCCCCGCTGATCGCGGTGATCATTTCCCTGCTGTCGTTTATCCCGATTTTCGGCTGCTATGTAAGCTGCGCCATCGGAGCTTTGCTGATCCTCACGGTGGATCCTCTGAAAGCGCTGATCTTTGTAGTCTTCTTTGCGGTGATCCAGCAGATTGAAGGCAACCTGATCTACCCCCGGGTGGTGGGCGGATCCATCGAACTGCCGGGCATGTGGGTCCTGCTGGCTGTATCTGTAGGAGGCAGCCTGTTTGGCATTATCGGCATGCTGGTCTTTATTCCGCTGGCGTCGGTGGTGTACAGTCTGGCAAGAGATGAAGTGAACAAAAGAACGGAAAGGAAGAAACAGAATCATGATACAGGACATCAGCCCGAAAAAATATCACAATGAATATCAGGAAAAAGAAGCCTCCGGCTCTGACACCGTGCTGGTTTACCGGGACAGAGAAGTTCTGGTGAAAAGAGATGAGACAGGGGAAATCAGTTTCCCTTCCCGGGGAGAACTGGGGAAAAGCTGCCGCATCGCCGCGTATCTTTTCAATATCAGCGGAGAAGATTATTTTTTGGGCGAACTGCCGGGAGGAGAGCCGCCGGAAGGATACGGGTATGAAAATGTGAAGATCTTCCGGGTGGCCCGGCCCAAGGACAGGGCCTTTGCCGGGATCACGGGATGGCAGCTGGCGGGGTGGTATGAAAAACATCAGCGCTGCGGGCGCTGCGGCGGGAAGATGGAAAAGGATCACAAGGAGAGAATGCTCTACTGTCCTTCCTGCGGAAACCAGGTTTACCCCACCATCAGCCCGGCGGTCATCATCGGGGTCACACACCGGGGAAAGCTGCTGATGAGCAAGTATGCAGGCAGAGATTATAAGAAGTTCGCGCTGATCGCGGGATTCAACGAGATCGGGGAGACGATTGAGGAGACGGTCCACCGGGAAGTTATGGAGGAAGTGGGCCTGAAGGTAAAGAATCTCACCTACTACAAAAGCCAGCCCTGGCCCTTTTCCGGAACGCTTCTGATGGGATTTTTCTGTGAGCTGGACGGAGAGGATGAGACTATTACGCTGGAGGAAGACGAACTGGCAGAGGCAGGCTGGTATCCGCCGGAGGAGATTCCGGAGGATGAAGAGAAGATCGCCCTGACCAGGGAGATGATGATGGTATTTAAAAACGGAAGAAAATTTTAAAAGATCCCCGGCAGGCCGAGAATTAAAAAAGCCTGCCGGGGATCTTCCGGATTCGATCATGCTTTATTTCAAAAGATTGTCATCTTCAAAATAGTTGATCCGCATGGCGCGGCGGACATCCTGAAGGGTCTGGGAGGCCTTTTCCCTGGCGGTCTTGCTGCCTTCCCGGAGAATCTCATATACTTCCGGCAGCCGCTGTTCCCAGGATTTCCTGCGCTCTCTGATGGGGGCCAGTTCTGCCTGCAGCACCTGGTTCAGGAATTTCTTAACCTTCACATCTCCCAGGCCGCCCCGGCGGTAATGGTCTTTCAGCTCATCCAGACCGCTGTACTCCGGCAGAAATTCCTCAAAATATTCCGGACGGCAGAAAGCGTCCAGATAAATGAAGACGGGATTGCCCTCTACCTTTCCGGGATCGCTGACCCGCAGATGGTTCGGATCAGTGAACATGGACATGACTTTTTTCCGGATATCTTCCGGCTCTTCGGAAAGATAGATGCAGTTGCCCAGGGATTTGCTCATTTTTGCCTTGCCGTCAATGCCCGGCAGACGCAGGCAGGAGGCATTCTCCGGCAGGACAATGTGGGGATCGGTCAGAGTTTCACCGTAGACGGAATTAAATTTGTGAACGATTTCCTTGCACTGCTCCAGCATAGGCATCTGGTCCTCACCGACAGGCACGGCGGTAGCCCGGAAGGCGGTAATATCCGCAGCCTGGCTGATGGGATAGCAGAAAAAGCCTACGGGAATGCTGGCCTCGAAATTGCGCATCTGGATTTCTGCTTTGACAGTGGGATTGCGCTGTACCCTGGAAACTGTTACCAGATTCATATAGTAAAAGGTCAGCTCTGTCAGCTCCGGGATCATGGACTGGATGAACAGAGTGGATTTTTCCGGATCCAGGCCGCAGGCCAGATAGTCCAGGGCCACCTGCATGATATTCTGCCGCACTTTTTCAGGGTGCTCCGCGTTGTCGGTCAGAGCCTGAGCGTCCGCGATCATAATATAAATCTCATCATAGCGGTTGGAATTCTGCAGTTTCACCCGCTCCTTCAGAGAACCCACATAATGTCCAACATGAAGACGGCCGGTGGGCCGGTCGCCGGTCAAAATAATCTGTTTCATGGTCTTTTGCTCCTTTAGAAAATTTCGTTCCCGTTAAAATGCCTTGATTCCGGCAGATTCCGCGCCGGAATCAAAGCATCAGTCACTGGAATTATAGGTTTATTTGGCGGCAGTGTCAAGGAAAAAACAGCGGGGAGCGCTTTTTGCGCTCCCCGAAAATTGTTTCAGAGTGTCTCCCCGCAGGGGCAGGGACCATTAAAGACTCTGGCGCTGAGAGTCAGGATAAAAGCCGGGCTTACGCAGGCGCCGTTTGCCGGAACAGGCAGGGCCGCCTCGGAAGAAAAGACAATGGGCGAAATCACAATGTCTTTCCTGCAGCGGCAGTGTCTGGCCGGAATATAAAAGTCCTGAGTCTGGCGGACAGAGGTTCCTGTTTCTGTACCGGCCTGCTCCAGACAGGCAGTAAGCTGAATGCAGCGGTCCGTCATCACATCCAGGATCTGGGCGTTGATCTGGATCGAGGAGATGGGGGGAGCGCCGGGTACGCTGAAAAGTTCGTACTGGCGGCTGGTGCCGAAGGGAATCTCCGCGTCCAGAAAGACAGGAGCCGGCGCTTCGCAGGGACCTACGGTCACTGTAGGAGAGGGGAAGGTGACAGCATCGCCCTGGGCATCCGACAGTGTGATCGATTCATTGACCGCCAGAACGCCGGAGGACTGACCCCTGTGGCGGACCTGAAACCGCAGAAGGGCTGTCTCCGGGGCGCCGGTGCCCAGACTGGGAAGAGTCCAGTTCAGAGAACGGGCGTCTGTCTGCCAGGCTGTGCCGGCGGCAGACGGAAGCAGACCGGCAATTTCAAAGTCCGGATTCAGAGTTTCAGATACAGTAATATTGGTGGCGCCCGGCGTTGTTCCGCTTCCGGGGGCGGCGTTTAAAGTCAAAGTTACAGTAAAAATTCCGCCGCAGGGAATGGACGCAGGGCTGACCTGCTTGTTGACACTGGTAATACTCATATGATCCTCCTATACTGATTACACTGTATAGTATATTCGGATCCGGAAAAAATGGTGTGGCGGCTCCGTCCTCAGCCCGGCCGCCGTACTGCGTTGTCATAGAAACGGAAATAGTCCGGGCGGTGGCGGGACTGGGTAAATTCAAACATGACCCCGCCGCTGTTGTAGGTATGGCTGCTGATGACGGCCATACAGTTGTAGTCCTGCACGTTCAGATGCAGATATTTCTCATCGATCTCGGTGATTTTTTCCACTGTAATTACCCGTTTGCTGTTTACGATGGTCATATGCAGGGTATTCTCTATATAGTCGTAGATGGAAGCCTCGGCAATCTCCGGGGTCAGTCCGGGCACGGCGCTTTTCAGAAAATAATTATGATTGATGATCAGAGGCAGGTCGTCCAGATAGTGAAGACGCTGAATGTAAAAAAGTTCAGCTCCCTGGGGAAAACCTGTGCGGGCCGCAATCTTCCGGTCAGCGGTTAGTTCCATAAACTGCAGTACTTTTGTTCTTCCCTGCTGCCGGTTCCGGATGGAAGCTTCCTTAAAAGATTCAATGCTGCCGATGGTATAGGAAGTCTGATCTACCGGGCGGAAAATGCAGCGGACGCCTTTTCCCTGAAGCGTCTGCACATACCCGTCTGAGACCAGGCGCCCGATGGCCCGGCGCAGCGTATTGCGGGAACAGCCGTATATTCCGATCAGAGTGTGTTCGGAAGGAAGCATTTCCTGGTAGGGATAGGTGTCATCCTCGATTTTCAGCTTCAGATCTCTGTAGATCTTTTCGTATTTTGATTTAGGCATAAACAGTCACATCTCCATCATGTTTAAACATCTGATTTTTATTATATGAAAATCGGTAAAAAAGTCAAGGAATAAGATTGACATGTTTAAACAAGTGTGCTATTCTACAATTAACTTGTTTAAACATGTAAGGGAAGGAGAAAAAGGATCATGGGAAAATACGCAGAAGACGTAAAACAACTGCTGACAGCCGTGGGCGGAAAGGAAAATATCAGCGCTGTCTCCCATTGTATGACCAGGATGCGTTTTGTCCTGGTGGACCCGGGGAAGGCCGATGAGAAAGCCATCGAAGAAATCAGGAGCGTGAAGGGAACCTTTACCCAGGCCGGCCAGTTCCAGGTCATTATCGGAAATGACGTGGCCGTATTCTACAATGAGTTTACAGCTTATTCTGGGATCGAGGGCGTCAGCAAAGAAGCGGTGAAGGCCGCGGCGAAGACGAATCAGAAGCCGCTGCAGAAGGTGATGGGCGCTCTGGGAGAAATCTTTGCTCCCCTGATTCCGGCTCTGATCTGCGGCGGTCTGATCCTGGGCTTCCGCAATGTCATCGGAGAGATCAAATTTTTTGAAAACGGGACAATGACCCTGGCGGATATTTCCCAGTTCTGGGCCGGCATGTACAGCTTCCTGTGGCTCATCGGCGAGGCGGTGTTCCACATGCTTCCGGTGGGGATCTGCTGGTCTATTACGAAGAAAATGGGGACGACACAGATCTTGGGAATCATCCTGGGCCTGACGCTGGTGTCGCCTCAGCTGCTGAACGGCTTCAGCGTGGCCACCGCCACGGAGATCCCCGTATGGGATTTCGGATTCTTTAAGGTGGAGATGATCGGCTACCAGGGACAGGTGATCGCCGCCATGATGGCCGGATTTATCCTGGTCTTTCTGGAAAAATTCTTTAAAAAGCACTGTCCGGAAGTGATCAGTATGATCGTGGTTCCGGTGTGCGCCCTGCTGCCGGCAGTCTTTCTGGCGCACACCATTGTGGGCCCCATCGGCTGGGCCATCGGAAACGCCATTGCCGACGCGGTGAGAGGCGGCCTGCTGTCGCCTTTCGGATGGCTGTTTGCCGGAGTGTTCGGCCTGCTGTACGCGCCGGTGGTAATGACCGGCCTGCATCATATGACCAACGCCATCGACAGCCAGCTTTTGAGCGTAGAGCCCAAGACCACGATCCTGTGGCCCATGATCGCCCTGTCCAATATCGCCCAGGGCTCCGCGGTGCTGGCTATGTCCCTGCTGCAGAAGAAAAATGAGAGAGCCCAGCAGGTGAATGTTCCCGCCTGTATCTCCTGCTACCTGGGAGTCACAGAGCCGGCCCTGTTCGGTGTCAATATGAAATATGGCTTCCCGCTGATCTGCGGTATGATCGGTTCCGCCATCGCGGCCATGATTTCGGTAGGCTTCAGCGTACAGGCTCTGAGCATCGGCGTAGGCGGGCTGCCGGGCATTCTGTCCATCGTACCCGAGTATTACGGCTATTTCCTTCTGGCCATGGCAGTGGCCATCGTCATCCCCTTTGTGCTGACTCTGGCGGTGGGCATGAAGAAGCTGTCTAAAGAGGACAGAGGTCTGGCGGCTCCGGAACAGCCCCGGGAGACTGCCCCGGAAATCGGAGAGGAAAAGGCAGAGGAAGGCGTTCTGAAGGCCTTCTTGAGCGGCAAAGCTATTCCCCTGGAGGAGGTGCCTGATGATGTATTTTCCCAGCACGTTATGGGAGACGGCCTGGCGGTAGAACCCACGGACAATGTAGTCAGGGCGCCCGGAGACGGCACCGTCAGCGCGGTGATGGAGGATTCCCGTCATGCCTGCGGACTGGCCTTTGCCAACGGTATGGAGGTCCTGATCCATGTGGGGATCGATACCGTTGATATGAACGGTGATGGCTTTGAACTGTTTGTAAAGGAGGGAGATCAGGTCCGGGCAGGAGATCCCCTGATCCGCTTTGATCCGGATAAAATCCGGGCGGCAGGCCATCCGGTGACCACCGTATTTGTTGTGACGGAGGAAGGCAGCGCCCAGAAGATCCAGTACCATACGGGAATCAGCTGCGAAGCCGGGAAGACAGTGCTCGTATCTTACGAATAAAAGAGCTCGGCAGGCAGAGGCCTGCGGATGGGAGGAAAAATGACTGATTTCAGAAAAAGCGTTGTATATCAGATCTACCCGAAATCTTTCCGCGACAGCAGCGGGGACGGCCTGGGGGATCTGAAGGGAATTACGGAAAAACTGGATTATATCAGAGACCTGGGAGTGGATTATATCTGGATGACACCTTTCTTTGTGTCGCCTCAGAAGGACAACGGATACGATGTGGAGGATTACTACCGGATCGATCCCCGGTACGGCACCATGGAGGACTTTGAGGAACTGTCCCGGGAGGCAGCCAGAAGAGGGATCCGCCTGATGCTGGATATGGTATTTAATCATACTTCCAGCCGCCATGAATGGTTTCAGAAGGCTCTGGCAGGAGACGAAAAATATAAAAATTTCTATATTTTCCGGAAAGGAAAAGCTCCCGGGGTGCCGCCCACCAACTGGGAGAGCAAGTTTGGCGGCAGCGCCTGGGAATATGTAGAAAAATTTGACGAGTATTATCTGCATCTTTTTGATGTGTCCCAGCCGGATCTGAACTGGGACAATCCGGAAGTCCGCCGGGAAGTTCAAAAAATCGTCCGCTTCTGGATGGAAAAGGGCGTGAAGGGATTCCGCTTTGACGTAGTAAACCTGATCAGCAAGGGAGCCTTTGAGGATGACTATGAGGGAGACGGCCGGAGATTTTATACAGACGGCCCCAACATCCACAAGTACCTGAGAGAACTCAACGAGACGACCTTCGGCACAGACGCGGAGATTGTCACCGTAGGGGAAATGTCCAGCACCACCCTGGAGAATTGCTATAAATACGCGGGGGAGGGAGAGCATGAGCTGTCCATGGTGTTCAGCTTCCATCACCTGAAGGTGGATTTTATGGGAAATGAAAAATGGGTGATCGTCCCCTTTGATTTCCAGAAGCTAAAAGATATCCTCTACCAGTGGCAGACAAAAATGGCGGAGCATAAAGCCTGGAACGCGGTGTTCTGGTGCAACCACGATCAGCCGAGAGTAGTGTCCCGTTTCGGAAATACAGAAAAATACTGGAAAGAATCAGCAAAAATGCTGGGGACTGTGATACACTGTATGAGAGGAACTCCCTACATTTATCAGGGGGAGGAGCTGGGAATGACGAATCCGGGCTTTACAGAGATCAGCCAGTACCGGGATGTGGAGAGCCTGAATCACTTTAAAATCCTTCAGGACAAAGGGCTGTCCCGGGAAAGCGCCTACCAGATCCTGTCCATCCATTCCAGGGACAACAGCCGGACGCCTATGCAGTGGACCGGGGAAGCCCAGGCGGGATTTACAGATGGAACGCCCTGGATCCAGGTGACGGAAAATTACAGCTATATCAACGCCCGGGCAGAGGAGGAGGACGAGGATTCGATCCTGAATTACTATAAAAAACTGGTGCGGATCCGCAAAGACTACGATGTCATCGCCTATGGAGATTTTACCCCCCTGGACGAGAGAAATCCTTCCGTGATGGCGTACAGCAGAAACTGGAAAAATCAGGAACTGATGGTGGTCTGCAATTTCTATGGAAAAGCGGTTTCCTGGGACTGCGGCCGGGACGCGGAAACCTTCCGCTGCATACTGGGAAATTACGGGGAACAGCAGATTCAGGGAAGCAGGATCAGCCTGCAGCCCTATGAATGTATGGTATTGTACCGGGAACAATGATAAAAACTGTCCGCAGGACAGAGAATGAAAGGAGAAACAGCTATGAAATCTTTTAACTACACAATTCAGGATGAACTGGGAATCCACGCAAGACCCGCGGGAGTGATGGTCAAGGAAGTAAAGAAATTTGAATCCAAGATCACCATAGAAGGCAACGGAAAGAAGGCGGATGCCGGAAAACTTCTGGCCGTCATGGGAATGGGGATCAAGAAAGGAATGGAAGTGACAGTTTCCGCCGAGGGACCCGATGAGGAAAAGGCTGCGGCGGCACTGGAAGAGTTCTTTAAGGCAAACTTCTAATCCGGAGTGAGATCAGGAGGGATCGCAATGGAAACATACACAGGAAAATCCATTTTAAAGCGGACGGCCATTGGAAAAATGATGTTTTATTCCAAAGGAGAGCAGGTCGTGCAGAGAAAGTCTGTCTCTGACCCGGAGGCAGAACTGGAGCGGTATGAGCGGGCCAGGGAAAAGGCCGTCTGCCAGCTACACGGCCTGTACGAAAAAGCCCTCAAGGAAGTGGGAGAGACCGGAGCGGCGATCTTTGATGTCCACGCCATGATGCTGGAGGATGATGATCTCAACGATTCCATCCGGAATATGATCCAGTCCCAGAAGGTCAACGCGGAGTACGCGGTGGCGGCCACAGGGGATAATTTTTCCAAAATGTTCGCTGAGATGGACGATGAGTACATGCAGGCCCGGGCAGCGGATGTCAGAGACGTGGCGGAACGGGTGGTAGGAATCCTCTACGGGCGCCATGATACCGGCGATCTGGGGGAGGAACCTGTGATCCTGATCGCCAAAGACCTGGCCCCCAGCGAGACTGTGCAGATGGACAAGTCCAAGCTGCTGGCTTTTGTTACAGAACTGGGATCCGCCAATTCCCACACGGCGATTCTGGCCAGGACCATGAATATCCCGGCTCTCATCGGCGTTCCTGTGGGAGAGGAACTGGACGGCCGCATGGGGATCGTGGACGGAAGCACCGGAACACTGATCGTTGATCCGGACGAAGCGACGCTGAAAAAATATGAAGATAAGAGACAGGAAGAGGAAAGGCAGAGAGAGCTTCTGCAGACTCTGAAAAATAAGGAGGATGTGACTCTGGACGGAAAACATATCCGGCTGTACGCCAACATCGGAAGCGTGGGGGACACCGCGAAAGTGCTGGCCAACGACGCCGACGGCATCGGCCTTTTCCGCAGCGAATTCCTGTATCTGGAAAAAACCGACTATCCCACAGAGGAAGAACAGTTTCAGGCCTATAAAGCCGTAGCGGAAACCATGGCGGGAAAGAAGGTCATCATACGGACGCTGGACATCGGAGCCGACAAGCAGGTGGACTATTTTAACCTGGAGAAGGAAGACAATCCGGCTATGGGATACCGGGCCATCCGCATCTGCCTGGATCGCCGGGAGATCTTTAGGACCCAGCTAAGAGCTATTTACCGGGCCAGCGCCTACGGAAATATCGCGATCATGTACCCGATGATCATTTCCGTCAAAGAGGTGCAGGAGGCAAAGGCCATGGCGGAACAGGTCCGGGCGGAACTGAAAGCCCAGGGCATTCCCTACGGTGAGGTGGAGCAGGGAATCATGATCGAGACCCCGGCCGCTGTGATCATCAGCGACCTGCTGGCGGAGGAAGCCGACTTTTTCAGTATCGGCACCAACGACCTGACCCAGTATACGCTGGCCATTGACCGGCAGAATTCCAAGCTGGATCCCATCTATGACTCCCATCATCCGGCAGTGCTGCGGATGATCAAAACGGTGATCGAGAACGGCCACAGGGGAGGCTGCTGGGTAGGTATCTGCGGGGAACTGGGGGCGGATCAGAGCCTTACCGAGACCTTCCTGCGGATGGGGATCGACGAACTGTCCGTCACTCCGGCAGCGGTGCTGCCCATCCGGAAAATCATCCGGGAGACAGATCTGAGCAAAGAAAAATAAAATCCATATAAAAAAGTGCTGCCGGCGCCTCAAAAAAAGAGGAACCGGCGGCACTTTTTTATTTGCGGAACTTGCGGATCGGGCGGGAGGTGTATAAACACCCAGACGGTCAGGTGAGCAAGATTGGGTATTAGATCCGTGAATTAAGAAAAAGAAGAGGCAGCTTAATTTTACCGTAGTTTCAGCGGTTTGAAAAAAATGGAGGTTTACATAGATAGAAAATAACAATATAATAAAAATTGATTTAATGAGTGGCAGCGCATAAGAATATCAGAACCGGCAGGGAGAGCCAGCGATGAAAATATCAAATACAGTAACTAACAGAAAAAATTTTATCCGCCCTTTGAAACTGAATATGCAGATGCTGGCGGATGAATTCGCGGACAAAAATTATGAACCGGTTTTTTTTAACCGCCGGCAGGATAAAATGAAGCTGGAAAACTGCATGATTTATTACGGACAAAAAGATCTTCAGGAAACAGTTATTTATCTGTGCCGTGAATCGGTTCTTCTGGAACATCCTATTGCTAATCAGGATATATGCTTGATTGTTGAAGGAGATCAGCGAGAAAAAATAGAGAATCTGCAGAATCCTATTCTGTATTTTTACAGGACGGATCTTGCGTATCTTTTAAACAGTGTAAATGCTGTTTTTCATAAATATCATGAATTTGAAATAAGGCTGCGGGAGGCTTTATATGCAGGAGGTCTTTCTGAACTCAGCAATGTGGCGCTGGCCTTTTTTAGGAATCCGCTGCAGATCCACGATGAGAAATTTATTCTGCTGAGCCGGCCCCAGTATGTTTCCGGAATGACAGAAGTAAACTATGATGAGAAAACAGGGCTTTCTTCTTTTAAACTGGATCTGATCAACACATTAAAGTATGATAAAGAATATATTGAAACTCTTTCAACTCACGGGGCTCATTTTTGGATCAAGCCCCATCTGACACCCTATCGGGTGATGTACGTCAATCTGTTTGACCGAAATAACCGGTATCGTGGAAGAGTGATATTAAATGAGATTAATTCGATTTTTTATCCCAGTCATTTTCAGATGCTGGAGTATTTTGCGGAATTTGTCCTTTTGGCGGTTACCGCCCTGCCTCAGAGGGATAAAGATAAAACATACGTATCTTTTGAGCAGCTTTTAAAGAGGTGCCTGAAAGGGAACTGGCCTTCCAGGGAAATGGTGCTGAAAGCCATCAGTTTATATAACTGGCAGGCAGAAGATACCTATATCTGTGTAAAAATTCTGATTCCGGACATGAATCGGGCCATCAACAGTAAAGATGTGATGGCGATGTCCCTGATCCTGCTTTTTAAACAGGGAAAGGTGTTTGTAGACAACCATTATATTTGGCTGGTGGATAATCTGACAGCGGAAAAAATGGAACCGGAGACATTTCAGAAAAAAATGAAGGATTTCGCCGATGAAGGCGCGTACCGGTGCGGACAGAGCGCTGTGTTCCATGATTTTTTCAGAATGACCCAGGGATTTCAGCAGGCGTCTGTCGCGCTGAAATATGCCAGAAAATATATGCCGGAGTCTCTTTACGTCTTATTTGATGAAATTGTAGTTCCGTATCTGATTTCCAGGATCCGGGAAGAAATGTCTGTGGAGACGATCTGCCATGAGAAACTGTTTTTTCTCCAGGACTACGATTCCAGAAAAGGAACCGATTATTATCAGACACTGAGGGTGTATCTGGAAAACGAACGAAATCTGACTCTGGTATCTCATATCCTGCATATACACCGCAGCACTCTGCAGTACCGGATTGAAAAACTGTCGGAACTGCTGGGGCTTTCTTTGGATGACTCCGATCTGAGATTTTATCTTTTATGCTGTTTCCGCCTGCTGGACAAGGTCAGATAAACAGCGACAGCAGTGCCATCCATCCGCCGGTGACTGCGGCGGTAACTGCAGTCAGGAGCAGGCCGGGCTTTACCATATCCATCAGTGTATAATACCCTTTTCCGTAAGTCAAAAGGGAAATCGGATCTAAAGGCAGGATCCAGGAACAATTGGAACACATAGCCAGAGGAATGACAGCCAGTACAGGGTCGATCCGGACGGAAGCGCAGAAGGTTATCATGGGCACCGTAAGAACGGATGGAACGGCTGCGGCGGGAAGAAAGTTGCACATAACAATTGTCAGTATACAAAGAAGCGCTACTACCGCAAATACAGACGGGCGGGATGGCATGATAGACTGAAATCCCGCTGTGATGGCATCCACGACACCTGCAGAACTCAAGATTCCTGCCAGACCGATGAAGCAGCAGATATAGATGGTCTGGGTAAAGGCCTCGCTTTTCGCCAGCTGGTCATATGTTACAGCTTCTATGCCCGGAAGCATCAGAAGAATTCCCGCGGCCACAATGATCAGTTCAGACTTCAAAGCCGGTATGAACGGGGAAATCAGCAGCAGGATCATCATAGCGGATACGATCAGCAGCAGCTTTTTCTCTTTGGGGGTCAAGGCCGCGGAAGTCTGATTAGAGGAAATGCATTCCCGAATCTGTTCCTGATTTAATGCTTCCGGCGGACAGAGGGCAAATAAGATCCGGGTCATTAAGAAAAAGAGAATCACAAAAAGCGGAAGCGAGATGGCGATCCATTTCGCATAGGAAATAGAGTATCCGCAGTCATTCAGAAAATTAATGACCATAATGTTGATGCTGCTTCCCAGGGGGGTGATGTTTCCGCCCAGTTCTGTGGAAGCGCACATTCCGATCAGCAGGCAGCGCCCTGTTTTTTTCTTTTTCACGGGATCATCAAACAGGGAAAGATACTCCCAGGCAAAAGCCAGCATTAAAGCGATAACAGCAAAATTTGCGATGATCCCGGACAGGAGAGCGGTAGTCAGCCAAATGGCAAGCACCGGCCCTCTGGCATCCTTTTTTACGCGCTGCAGCATAAAGAGAAGCATTCGGCGGGGCAGGCTGGTGTTTGAGAAGGCCAGGCCGATATTAAAGGCCATAATTACGAAAAAGAACAGATAGTTGGCCCAGTAGGAGGCAGATTCAGAAAGCGATTCTGTAATACCCATAAGAGGCTGCGCCAAGATGCAGATAAAGCACATAACACCGATGGGAAGGGCCTGGGCAGCCAGCAGCAGGACCATAGCCGCTGTCAGAGCGATGGCGCTTACTCCTTTTTCTGAAATCGGGCCGATAGACGGAAGGAAGGTTCCCAGCACCATAATAAATAAGCTGATAAGAATACTGATGTAGTTCTTTTTCATTTGAGTCCCCTCTCTGCTGCAGGCGGCCGGAAAGATCTGATGCCTTCCGGCCGCCTAAAGTTAAAAGATTATGAAAGTTGCGATGACAGAAACAATAAAGGCTACAACTGACGGCATAACGCAGCGCTTAATCACATCTGTGACAGGACATTTCAGGAAACCGGCCGCGAACATATTGGCGGCCGAGATAGGCGACAGCGCTGCTCCCAGGATGTTGGACGAGATTGTAAAGATCAGCAGAGCCGGTACAGTCAGGCCGGAACCGGAATCCAGCACTGCCTGAGCCAGAAGCGGCCCGATGGAATACAGTCCCAGCATAGAGGAACCGGTGGCAGCGTACATCAGTGCGGCCAATACAGAAGCAAATACAATAAACAAAGAAATCGGCATGGATGCTTTGTTGACCAGAGCGTCAATGATGACATTCATTCCACCGGTAGCCTCCAAAGCTCCGGCAAAAAAGGTTCCTGCAATGATGATCATAGCTACGGGGGCAACAGAATCTCCAATACTCTGGAAGAATTTAAAACCTTCATTGAAAGTTTCTTTCACAGGCTTTTTGGAAGAAATCATATGAATGATAAAAGCTACTGCGAAAGAAAGCAGGTTTGCCGCTACGACACTGATTGAAATGTTGTCAAAAAACAAATTACTGAATCCGATGATCGCTACGAAAGGAATCAGGGGAAGAAGAGCGTAGTACCAGGGCAGACCGAAGGATTTGGGATCCGGGATTTCGGTCTGTTCTGCTTTCTGTTCTCCCGCGGCCAGTTTTTTGTCCAGACGTTTGGACTGGATGACGTAAGCGATCACAAAGAAAACTTCCATGATCAGTACAATGGGGATCATGTATTTTACGAAAGCTTCCGCCAGACTGATGTCCATCTGGAGATCCTGAAGAACCTGAGCAGGAAAGAAGTTGGCGGGAGTGGCGAATACGCCTACGCCGATGACGATGGCACAGCCGGCAGTCAGACTGTTGACACCCAGATAAATCATAACCGGGTATAAGGTTCCGAACAGCAGCGCGATGGTGGCGATGCCGGAGGGAAGCACCATGACGAATACCCAGTCCAGAAATACAGTAAGGCCGACTACAAGATATTTGGCCCGCAGCTTCTGAAGGGGCCTGGCGACATAAACGGCAAACAGGTCGCCTGCCTTCAGGTAATTCATATATCCCACATATCCCATAACAGACATGATCAGCAGCGCATTTCCCGCAAACTGGCTTCCCATGCACTCTCTGAAATATTCAAAAGCGTCCAGAATAGCGTTTCCGCTGGAAGCTTCCGCAATTCCGGCATGATTTACGATGCCCACGATAATAAGGGCAACCGTGCCGATGACCCACAGCACCATAACAGGCTGCAGTTTTTTCATGATCGCCCATACCAGCAGGACCAGCATGGCAAGGGCAAATATAACACTAACGGTTGCTGACATAGCTTACCTCCTCATATATGGAAGATCCAAAATATGGATACCGGTTTATTTAGAATAGAAAATACGGCTGCAGCGGTACAATTCCGCCTCCAGGTCAACGGAGCCTTTATTCGGTCGGTTGTCGCTGAAGCGGCAGGCAAAATGCCCGTTCCGCGCCCGGCCTTCTACCAGTTTATGGATTTCCTCCACGGCTTCCTCGTCTGTCAGATCTCCTTCAATAATGAAGTTTCCAACCTGGCCCAGACGGCTGCCGTATTCTTCCATAATGGCAGTACGGTCATTGGCGGAATCCTGTCCCTCCCAGGCATCGAAGCCGGCTTCCACAAAATTGGGAATCTGTAAACCTACATTGCCGCAGGAATGGAGAGCAATATACATGCCCTCATCATGGCAGGCTTTGGTAATCTTTTTATATTGCGGAAGATAGATTTTGCGGAACAGATCCGGAGAAAAGAAGGGTGCTTTCTGAGAACCCATATCATCGTGCCAGAGGATCATATCCGCATGATAATATTTTTTGGCAACTTTCATAAATTCGATATGCCAATCGACCAGCGCGTCTAAAAATTCTGATAGAGCTTCCTGCTCAGTCAGCAGATAAAGGAAGGTATCTTCAAAACTGGTGAGATCCGCGATCCTCTCAAAAATGCCGTTTTGAATTACAAAGTAAGTAAAGCGGTCGTTGGGGAGCATGGAGTAATTGTCCTGTACGTCTTTTTCCCAGTCAATTGCGTGAATATCGGGAAAAACAATTTCCTCTTTCCAGCGGGTAATATCGGAGAGACGGCGGGTGCCGGGTTTTACCATACCTGCTTTAGACAGGGGTTCGTACTGCCATTCGATGCCGAACCAATCGGTTCCGCCAAAAGCCCGGGCATAGAAATCCGGTACAACATAGGGACAGATAATATTATTGTCCCTCCATTGATTGGGAATCCATACAGGAAGTTTTCCGCTCATCATCAGTTCCATGTTTTCTTTAGGAGTGATAGGATAATCGTAGCGGGGATAGGTGACGGTCGGCATTCCGTATACACCTGGCAGGGTGTAGGAACCGACAATATTTAACTCTTTTTCAGAAAATGGAATTTTAGGCATATATTTTACCTCCTTTATTAAAAAATACCTGTTATTTATGAAAAAATTATAAAGAAGGCTGCTGTTTTTGTAATCCTTAGAATTGAGGAATTTCGGGACAAAAAATCCGGGAATCTGACGAAACTCTGTGATACAATAAGCAGCAGGAATATAAATGTATGGTATTGTACCGGGAACAATGATAAAAACTGTCCGCAGGACAGAGAATTCAAGAAAGTAAAGAAATTTGAATCCAAAATCACCATCGAGGGCAACGGAAAGAAGGCGGATGCCGGAAAGCTTCTGGCCGTCATGGGAATGGGGATCGACGAACTGTCCGTCACTCCGGCAGCGGTGCTGCCCATCCGGAAAATCATCCGGGAGACAGATCTGAGCAAAGAAAAATAAAATCCATATAAAAAAGTGCTGCCGGCGCCTCAAAAAAAGAGGAACCGGCGGCACTTTTTTATTTGCGGAACTTGCGGATCGGGATTACTGTTCCTTTTCTTCTTTGATCAGCAGCAGGAAAAGAATTCCAACGGCTACAACGATGGCTAAAGTAAACCAGCAAGTCTGAAAGGCTCCGGTGGCGTCCACTGTCCATCCCACCAGCAGAGGGGAGATGATGGAGGCCAGCTGGAAGATGCAGTTCTGGACGCCCATGACAGAGGCTGACATACCCTCCGGCGCGTATTTGGTGATTTGAGCGTTTAAATGAGCGTTGGGAAGATAGGTAACAAATCCATAGATGAAACCAACAACGTTCAGAACTGCCAGATTCGTCTGAAATCCAAAAAGGATCGTGGTGACGATCAGGGCGATGTAAACCCCGATCAGGTAAAATTTTGTGCTGAGATTGAATTTTTTTACAATGATTCCGGTCAGCAGAGATCCGACAATGCCTCCCACGCTGTAGACAGACATGATAGAGGCGGCGGTCACTGTATCAAAACCGATATTTGCCAGATAAGAATTGGCCCAGGTAGAAACGCCCAGGTTCAGGAACATATAAAAGAATCCTGCCAGGCAGACAACAATTAGATTTCTGGTGGTAAATACAGCTTTGATGCCGCTGAGCAGCGTTACTTTTTCGGCAGTTCTCTCTTTTTTTACATTGCGTACAGCCGCGAAGATTAGAACGGCAATGGCGATGGCAATATAGCCGGTGACGCGGAAAGCATCCTGCCAGCTGTAGGCAGTCAGAAGATACGCCCCCAGCTTGTTGGCGATGGTCAGTCCCAGGGTGGGACCTACCAGCAGGATACCGAAGGCGATACCGCGGTCTTTCTGTTCAAAATATTCGCTGATGACTTTGGTGCAGCAGGACATGACCACACCGGCGCCCAGTCCGGTGACAATGCGCAGCGCAAACCCCTGGCCATATGTGGTAATAAAAGACATTCCTACGGATGCTAAGCCAGTAATCAGCACGCCGGCAGACAGTACAAATTTTACACCAGCCCGGTCGGCCAGTACGCCGCCGGGAATCTGAGTGATGACATAGCCGATAAAGAATGCGGACATAAAGGCGCCGGCCGCCGTATTGGAAAGACCGAGAAGTTCCTGGACAGTCCCGCTGACCGGAGACCAGACAAAGCGGGTCATAAACGTTACGGAAAACGCGGCCAGCATCAGCAGCAGCATCAGCCATTTCGCTGAAGTATGTTTCTGCATAAAGTACACCCTCCTCTTTTTTGAATTACGGATTTTGATCATAATTTAAAAATCAGCGCTGTACCGAGAGCGGACGGCTGTCAGCGGTCGAAACAGAACTTGCATTTTTCATACTCATCCAATATAATGGACTGCCATTCCGGACGTACCAGCAGCAGAGCCGGGATATAGCACCCGCCGGGCGCTAATGTCATAATGTCTTCCCGGATTGCGGCGCGGATTTCTTCTTCTGAAAGTTCTCTGCTCCCGGCCAGCACATCCAGCTTCTGCGTGTCGAAATATACATTGTATACGACCTTGTTTCCCGTGATTTTTTTGAGCGCCGGAATGTTGTTCAGTTTCATAATGTTTAAGCCGTCGACTTTCAGATCTTCCGTTATTTCCGGAACCAGATCGTGAATGTCGCCGCAGCTGTGAAGTTCAAAGAGGATTCCCAGGCTGTGGGTATGGTCTACAATCTGTTTTGTAGGCTCCTTCAGCAGATCTCTCCAGGTATCCGGCGAGAAGAAAAGGCCTCTCTGGGTTCCCCAGTCATCGTGATAGCAGATGATATCCGGCTTGTAATATTCAGCGATTTTATCAATAAGCCGGCATTTATAATCCGCCATGGCCCAGAAAAAGGCCTTTACCTCATCGGGATCTGTCAGCAGGGCGCACAGCGCCTCTTCAAATCCCATTAAAGTGTGCAGACGTTCAAAAAGCCCATTGTGGATCATCTGGTACAGAAGGTTTTCTTCCCGGTTAAATTCCGGGATCCGGTCTGTTCTGGCGGCGGCTTCCCAGTCATAATTGTCCAGATCCGGAAACTTTACGATCTCTTTCCAGTCGGAAATATCATCCAGAATGAAATCCGGTCCCGGAATGGGAGCAGGTTCGCCCGGCTTCCACATCCAGTGGACACCGAACCAGTCATATCCGTCCTGTCCGCCGGCGGCCCGTTCCAGATATCCGTTGACCGGAACATTGTTGATGATTCCCTGACCCATGATAGGAAGAAATTCCGGTGTCTCATGGCGGTACAGTTTCAGCGCGTTTTCTTTTTTGCTCAGCATATAAGCAGCCTCCTTCTTTTTTTATACACGTTTGCCTGAATGTGCGGACAGTATAACACAGGGGAAAATAAGGAACAATGACAGTCATCCATAAAGAACAGCTCTCTTTTTGTGCAATTTTGTACAAATTCCGGGATGCCAAAATAGGATGCTGTGTGATATCATAAATGTACAGGATAATCGGAAAGGGGATGACGGGATGGAACTGTCGCTGGGAGCGCTTTATGAGATGCTGAGTTCCAGATATCCGGAAATAGAACTCAGGGAAAAATACAGGACAGGATATAAGGGCGCGCTGATCTGGCAGGCAGGCCGGGCGGCACTGGAGAATCATTTTCTGTATGCAGATCTCCCGGAAAGAAAAATCCCGGAATCCGGGGAAACGGCCTGCGGATGGATCATGCGGAAAGCACAGTGCCCGCCGGGGATCAGACAGGCTCTGCTGCTGCCGGATGGATATGACATGCTGGAAGTCTTTAATGAAATCCTTCTAATCTTTCAGAAATTTCAGAATTGGGAGAGAAAAGTGACCGATGCGGCAGCGGAAAGCCGGCCTCTTAAGGAGATTTTGAATCTTACGGCTCTGGTGGAAAGTGATCCGGTCTATCTGGCGGACGCAAGCCTGAAACTCATCGAGTACAGCCGGCCAACCCTGATGCCGGATGTAAGCGCGATCTGGCGGTATCAGATGGAATATGGGTATGTGCCCATGAATATCGTGAAAAAATTGATCGAAACCGGTGAATTGAAACGTCTGAATACAAAAAGGAAAGCTTTTGACACGCCCACAGAGTGCTTTAATCTGCCGTATACCTGCAAAAATATTTTTGTGGGAAGCGTTTTAAAAGCCCACCTGTTTCTGGTCAATGTATATTCGCTGCCCTCCAGGACAAAACTGGAAATTGTGGAACGTCTGGGAGAACTGCTGAAGCCTTATCTGGAAAGCCATCCCGAGACCGGCTCCTCCTTCGGAGCTTTTCAGGAGGACTATTTCCGGGATATTATCGACAGAAAGCTGAAAGACATTACGCTGATCCGAAGCCAGCTTTCCTATTTCGGCTGGGGAATGGAGGATACGTTTCAGATCCTGGTCCTTGATACCGGGGGAAGACGGGAGGACGGCAAGCAGTTTCTGGTGTCCTATCTGAGCCATCAGCCGGGAAATGAATGTCAGATCATTGAGAAAAAACCATATATTTTGGTTTTGTATCATCAGCCCAGAGAAGAGTATCTGGGGGAATATTTGACAGAAAACATGGAGCGCTTCAAAATCAGAGGAGCCCTGAGCACACCTTTTCGCAGCCTGACAGAACTGCCCGCAGGATATGAGCAGGCCCTGACGACTCTGAAGATAGGAAAGCACCTGTCACCGGAAACTTTTCTGTATATTACCGAGAACTATGGTATTTACCGTATGACCGACCAGATCTTGCAAGAACATTCTATCACGGAAGTATGCCACCGCGGCATTTTAAAACTGTATGATCTGGACTGCTCACAGAAAACAGAATATGTGGAGACGGTGTACCAGTATCTTTCCCATGACAGAAATGTACTGAAAACCTCCCAGGCCCTTTTCATTCACAGAAATACTCTGAACTATCGTCTGAGAAAGATCAGGGCCTATGTGGATGTGGAACAGGCGCCGCCGGAGGCGCTGCACTATATTTTGTTTTCTATTTATCTGCTGAAAACGGCTCTGCGGGCGGAAAAATCCCGGGACGCGGTGCAGAAGGGAACGCGGGAAGGAGGTGCGCTGTGGGAAAATTAGACTGGATGGCCTGGAGGGGCACTGTGGAGGAAACCATGATCCTGCCGCTGCTTTCCAGGGCCAGCTGTTCAAAAAAATATCCGGGGCTGTTCCGGGATCCGGGGGCAGAGAAGGCCGCGGCTGTCCTTGCTCCGGAATGCGGCAGCAGGCTGCGGCGGATGGCCGGAGCCTGCGGGCCTCTCTATGCTCTGCGCCAGGATCTGCTGGTATGGGCGGCCCGCCGCTATCTGCGGCAGTATCCGGATGCGGTGATCGTCAATCTGGGCTGCGGTCTGGATACCTCTTTTGAAAAGGCGGACAACGGGCGCTGCCGCTGGATCAACCTGGATCTGCCGGAAGTAATCCGCCTCCGCGGGGAACTGCTTTCCTGCGGAGAGAGGGAGGAGAATCTGGCCTGGAACGCGGCGGATCTTTCCTGGACGGACCGGCTCAGGGAAGCCGGGAAATGTTTTGTCATCGGCGGCGGTGTCTTTTATTATTTTCAGCCGGAACAGGTAAAAAATCTTTTCTGCGGCCTGGCCGCCGCTTTTCCGGAGGGAGGCGTCTGCTTTGACTGTCAGAGCAGCCGGGCTCTCAGGCAGGCCCAGAAAACGGCGAAAAAAGCAGGAGGACCTGCGAGGGGCATGCATTTTGCAGTGGATGACGCTGAAACTCTGTTTCGGCCCTGGAGTGAAAAATTCGGAAAAATCGAGACGATCTCCCGCCTTCCCAGACCGTATTTCAGCCGGGGGTTTCTGCCGCTGGGGATCAGGATGAAACTGCGGTACGAGTTGGAAAGCGGGATGCTGAAGTTTGTGGAGATACGGTTTCGGAAGGAAAACTCTCCTTGCTGTTTCTTCGATTATAAATTATAATCTGTAGCATAAGGAAAATACCGGAGGTCAGAGATGGCTGAGAAGAAAGAGTTTTATTTTCCGTCCAGCGACGGACAGACAGAGATCCACTGCGTGGTGTGGCTGCCGGAATCCCAAAAGATCCGGGCCGTTATCCAGATTGCCCATGGCATGATGGAATATATTGAGCGATATGAAAAATTCGCGGAGTTTTTGACAGGACAGGGGTTTCTGGTAACAGGAAACGACCACCTGGGCCATGGAAAATCCGTCTGCGGACGGGAAAATCTGGGATATATCGCTGAAAAGAACGGCAGCGGCTGCCTGGTGGAGGATATGCACCGTCTGCGGATCATAGCTCAGAGGAGAAATCCCGGGGTCCCCTATTTTATGCTGGGACACAGTATGGGCTCCTATCTGCTGCGGAAGTATCTGACGATCCACGGAAAGGGACTTTCCGGAGCGCTGATCCTGGGAACCGGATCGGTGTCCGGAGGCGCTTTGATGTTCGGAACTCTTCTGGCCCGGACGCTGGCTCTGTTTTTCGGCTGGAAGCACCGGAGCCCGCTTATGGAGAAAGCCTTTTTTTCCGGAGCCTACCATAAATTCGATATGGACGGAAGCCGCCCGGAGAACAGCTGGCTGACCAGAGATACAGAAGAAGTAAAGAAATATTATGGTGATCCCAGATGCACTTTCCGTTTTACGCTGAATGGATTTTACAGTGTGATGGAAACGGTGCGCTATGACAATCAGATAAAGTATACCCGGAAAATCCCCGCGGGCCTGCCGGTGATCCTGATGTCCGGAGACCAGGATCCGGTAGGAAACCTGGGAAAAGGCGTCAGAAGGGCAGAGGCCGGACTGCGCCGGGCGGGCCTGCGGAACCTGACCTGTATCCTTTATCCGGACGACCGCCATGAGATCCTCAATGAGCTGGACCGGCAGCAGGTGTATGAGGATATTGCCAGCTGGTGCGGAGGGATCTTGGAAAAGAAAGGAAAAAGAGAAGAATGACGAAAGAAGAACTGGCTCTAGAGGTGATCCGGAGACTGAAGAAGGAATATCCGGACGCAGGCTGTACTCTGGACTACAATGAAGCCTGGAAACTGCTGGTAAGTGTACGCCTGGCAGCCCAGTGTACAGACGCCCGGGTCAATGTTGTGGTGCAGGACCTGTACGCGAAATACCCTACAGTAGAAGCCCTGGCAGATGCGGAGGTGGAGGATATAGAGCGTATTGTCCGTCCCTGCGGCCTGGGACGCAGCAAGGCCAGAGATATCAGCGGCTGCATGAAAATCCTGAAGGAGCAGTACGGAGGAAAGGTGCCGGAGGATTTTGACGCTCTGCTGAAGCTGCCGGGCGTGGGAAGAAAAAGCGCGAATCTGATTATGGGGGATGTCTTCGGAAAGCCTGCCATTGTCACGGATACCCACTGTATCCGCCTTTCCAACCGCATCGGTCTGGTGGACGGCATAAAAGAGCCGAAAAAGGTGGAACAAGCGCTTTGGAAGATCATTCCTCCCCAGGAGGGAAGTGATTTCTGCCACAGGCTGGTATATCACGGGCGGGATGTCTGTACTGCCAGAACAAAGCCCCGCTGCGGTCAGTGCTGCCTCTCTGATATCTGCGCCAGGAACGGCGTGGATCAGTAGGCTCAGGATCCGGAAAACCCCTCGCCCACTACTTCATTGGATTCAAGGATGATAACAAAAGCGCGGGGATCCAGCTCCCGGACCGCGTCCCGGATCAAAAACATCTGTTTGTTGTTGCAGGCGCAGAGTACGACAGGTTTTTCCTGTCCGGAATAGCTTCCCTGCGCCTTTAAAAAGGTAGCGCCGCGCCCGATGAGGGCGTCTATTTTTTGGGCTACGGCCCTGGGGTGATCAGTGATGATCAGTCCCAGCTTTCCGGCGCTGATGCCGTAGAGGACCTTGTCCACCACCCGGGAGAGAAGAAAGCTGACAAGAATCCCGCAGATCAGGCTGTCCGCGGAAGGGGAGGTTAAAAGGGTTCCGGCTAGAATGACCAGAAGATCATTGGCAAAAGTGATTTTCCCCAGGGAAAGATGGGGATGAAGCTTTTTTAAAGACAGTACAATAAAATCCGCCCCTCCGGTGGAAGATCCCCGGGCATAGATCAGGGCGTATCCCAGACCTGTAAGGACGCCGGCGCACAGAGCGGCCAGCAGTTTTCCGCCCTGGTACCGGGGAAGCAGGGGAGCCGCCCAGTCTGTCAGAAAGGAAAAGAGCAGGATCGTGCGCAGGGAGCGGAGGAGAAAACGGCGGCCCAGAACGCGCAGACAGACGGCGGCGATGGGAAGATTGAGCAGCAGGGCGGCAGCGCCCACAGGCGTCTGAAACAGCCGGTTGAGGATCAGTGCGATGCCGCTGACGCCTACCATGGGAAATCCCGCGGGAGCGGCAAAATTGATGATCCCCAGGGCGGCCAGCATGGCGCCTGCGGATTCCGCGAGAAGATCCAGCAACAGTTTTTTTGAAATTCTGAAATTTTTCATGGCAATCTTCCTCCTGCCGGGCTCTTTTGGGTCAGTATGCCCCGGCGGCCGCCGGCTGATACGTATGAGAACAGGAGGATTTTATGGAGGAATATTCATTAAAAGTGATCGCCAGGATCCACAGCGATTTTCCGACAAAATTCGGGATCCCCAGGCAGAGCGGACTGATTCCGGAGCTGACGGCGGCGGTGGTCTTTGAGCCGGACTACCGGAATCCGGAAGCCTTAAGAGGCCTGGAAGACTTTTCTTATATCTGGCTGATCTGGCAGTTTTCCGAGGCGCTGCGGGAGGAATGGTCTCCTACTGTAAGACCTCCCCGCCTGGGAGGAAACCGCCGGGTGGGAGTCTTTGCCAGCCGGTCGCCGTTTCGGCCCAATGCCATCGGTCTGTCCTCTGTGCGGCTGCTGGGAATTGAAAAGCATCCCCGGTACGGGGAAATTCTCCGGGTTTCCGGGGCGGACCTGATGGACGGGACCCCGATTTTCGATATCAAGCCGTATCTTCCTTACGGCGACTGCCATCCTGAGGCATCCGGCGGGTTTACCCGGGAACTGCTGGAGCCTTTGCTGGCGGTGGATTTTCCGGAGAAACTGCTGGAACAGATTCCGGAAGAGAGAAGAGAAGCGCTGAAGGCTGTGCTGGCTCACGATATCAGGCCCGGCTATCAGCGGGATGAAAAGCGTCTTTACGGCCTGCCCTTTGCCGGCTTTGACGTAAAATTCCGGGTGACAGGAAAGACTCTGACTGTGGTGGAGGTCCGAAGGATGGAACAGAAGGGGGAACAGCTGTGAAATACGAGGGAATGGAAAAGGCTGTGTTCCTTAAGCGGCCCAACCGGTTTATCGCCCATGTGCGTCTGAAGGGACAGCAGGAGGGTTTTACAGTCTGCCATGTGAAAAATACGGGACGCTGCCGGGAACTTCTGGTGCCGGGAGCGGAAGTCTGGGTGCAGAAAGCCGGAAATCCCGCCAGAAAAACAGCCTATGATCTGATCTGTGTAAAAAAGGGAGACCGGCTTATCAATATGGATTCCCAGGCTCCGAACCAGGCAGCGGAGGAATGGCTGAAAAAGGGAAATCTTTTTCCAAAGGGAGCGCTGATCCGGCGGGAAGTCTCCTTTGGCTCCTCACGGTTTGATTTTTATGCCCAGGCAGGTGAGCGCCGGGCTTTTCTGGAAGTGAAGGGCGTAACTCTGGAGGAGGAAGGCCTGGCAAAATTTCCCGACGCGCCGACAGAGAGGGGAGCCCGGCATGTGGAAGAACTGATCCGCTGCCGGGAAGAAGGCTATGAGGCATGGCTGCTGTTTATCGTCCAGATGAAAGGGATCCGAAAGGTAACACCAAATGACGCCACAGATCCGGTTTTCGGGGCAGCTCTCCGGAAGGCCGCAGCGGCCGGTGTGGAGATCCGGGCCGTGGACTGTCTGGTCACACCGGAAGAAATGACAGCGGATCAGTACCTCCCGGTGATTCTGTAGATTTTTCTGCAAATTTTTCGATAACTATATTAATTTCCAAAAAATCGTGGTACACTGTGAACAATACTAAATATTGTGAAGGGAGGGTGTACGCATGCTGGAAAATATTGACTTGTCGAAAAGCCTGAAAAAGAAAGAAGAAAAGGAACGGCTGGAAAAGCTGGACGCGGAGGTGGCCGCGCTGCAGAGACAGGCCAGAGAACTGAAAATCCCTGTAATGGTGGTGTTTGAGGGCTGGGGAGCTTCCGGAAAGGGAAGGCTGATCAATCGTCTGATCCAGCCTTTGGACCCCCGGGGATTTAAAGTCCATTCAATCCAGAAATCCACGCCGGAGGAGGAAATGCACCCTTATATGTGGAGATTCTGGAACAAGATCCCTTCCAGAGGCAGGATGTATATTTTTGACAGAAGCTGGTATACCCGAGTGATGCGGGAAAGGGTAGACCGGCACCTGACCAGAGAGCAGGTAGCCTGCGGTTTTAATGAGATCAATTCCTTTGAGCGGATGCTGACGGTGGACGGAATGCTGATCATTAAATTCTTCCTCCATATTTCCAAGGCAGAACAGAAGCGGCGGTTTGAAAAGCTGGAAAGTTCCCCGGAAACCAGGTGGAGAGTGACCCGGGAAGACTGGAAGCATCATAAGCAGTACGATGAATACTTTTCCATCTGCGATGAAATGCTGGTGAATACAGACACAGAATATGCTCCCTGGCATGTGGTGGAGGCGGAAAATTCCGGATACGCGGCGGTACGGATACTGGACTGCGTAGCCAGGTCTCTTAAAAGCAGGATCCTTCAGGAAACGGAAAGAGAAAAGCAGGCGGAGCCCTATATCCAGCCGGCGCCTTTTTCAGGATCTTCTGCGCCGCTGGCGAAGGCAGATCTCACCAAAGATATATCCAAAGAAAAATATAAGACAGCTCTGAAACGCAGCCAGAAAAAGCTGGCGCTTCTTCAGGGGGAGATCTACAGGGAGCAGATCCCGGTGGTCCTGGGCTTTGAGGGCTGGGACGCGGCAGGAAAGGGAGGGGCTATCAAGCGCCTTACAGAATGCATGGATCCCAGAGGCTATGAGGTGGTGCCCACCGCTTCGCCGAATGATTATGAGAAGGCCCATCACTATCTCTGGAGATTTTGGACCAAAATGCCTCTGGGAGGCCATATAGCCATTTTTGACCGCACCTGGTACGGGCGGGTGATGGTGGAGAGGATCGAGGGATTCTGTACCCGGGCGGAATGGCAGAGAGCCTACCGGGAGATCAATGAGATGGAAGAGCAGCTGACCCAGGCCGGGGTGATCGTCCTTAAATTCTGGATCCAGATCGACAAAGATGAGCAGGAACGGAGGTTTTTGGCCCGCCAGGAAAATCCGGAGAAATCCTGGAAGATCACAGAGGAAGACTGGCGCAACCGGGCTAAGTGGGATGAATATGAGCCGGCGGTCAACGAGATGATCATGAAGACCTCCACGGCCAAAGCTCCCTGGATCGTAGTGGAGGGCAACAGCAAATACTACGCCAGGCTGAAAGTGCTGAAAACCGTCATAGAGGCTCTGGAGAAAAGACTTGGAAAAAATGGAAAACAAAAATAGACAGAAAAAAACAGAAGAAGCGGAAAGCTGGCTGGAACCCTGCAGGCTCTGTCCCAGAGCCTGCGGCCGCCGGCGGCTTTCCGGAGAAAAAGGAGTGTGCGGAGCCGGCAGCGGGCTGAAAGTAGCCCGGGCGGCTCTTCATATGTGGGAGGAACCCTGCATTTCCGGGACACAGGGCTCCGGGACCGTATTTTTTTCCGGATGCCCCCTGCACTGTGTTTACTGTCAGAACCGGGAGATCTCCGGGGGAAAGGCGGGAAAAGAAATTTCCGCAGAACGGCTGGCCCAGATCTTTTTGGAACTGCAGGAAAAAGGAGCGCTGAACATTAATCTGGTGACGCCCACCCATTATCTGCTTCAGATCCGGGAAGCCCTGGGGGCGGCAAGAGAAAGAGGCCTCAGTCTGCCTGTGGTTTTTAACTGCAGCGGTTATGAGAGCCCGGAAGCCCTGAAGCTTATGGAGGGCTGGGTGGATGTGTATCTGACGGATTTTAAGTACAGCAGCAGGGAAACCGCGGAAAGATATTCATTTGCCCCGGACTATCCAGGGAGAGCCAAAGAGGCCCTGGAGGAAATGGTACGCCAGCAGCCTGTTCCGGCTTTTTCAGACCGGGGGATCATGGAGAAGGGGGTGATCGTGCGTCATCTCCTTCTTCCGGGAAAAGTAAAGGAGGCGGAGGCAGTGGTCCGCTATGTGTACGGCCGGTACGGGGATCATGTGTACATCAGCCTTATGAATCAGTATACGCCCTTTCCGGAATTAAAGGAAAAATATCCGGAACTTTGCCGGAAGGTGACAAAGAGGGAGTACAGCGCCCTTGTGGATTATGCCCTGGAACTGGGAGTGGAGCAGGGATTTATCCAGGAGGGGGAGACCGCCGGGGAAAGTTTTATCCCGGCATTTGATTACGAAGGAGTTTAGGAGGATGAAAAAAAGATGGCGCATGGGACAGCAACCTTGAAAAAAGGGGAGGGCCGGCTGCTGAAGGCAGGGGCTTCCTGGATTTTTGACAACGAGATCGCTTCTGTAGAGGGAACTTACGAAAACGGGGAGATCCTGGAGGTCCGGGATTTTGACGGCTATCCTCTGGGAAAGGGATTTATCAACGAAAATTCCAAGATCCGCATCCGCATGATGACCAGAAACAAAGATCAGGAAATCGACCGTGAATTCCTGCGGAGGCGGCTGAAGGATGCCTGGGAGTACCGGAAAAAGACTGTGGATACGGAAAGCTGCCGGATTGTGTTCGGGGAGGCGGATTTTCTGCCGGGTCTGATCATTGATAAATTTTCGGATGTGCTGGTGGTCCAGTCCCTGGCTCTGGGCATAGACCGGATGAAGGAAACGATCCTGGAACTTTTAAAAGAAATCCTGAGGGAGGACGGCGTGGAAATCCGGGGCGTCTATGAGCGCAGCGATGCCAAGGTCCGGCTTCAGGAGGGAATGGAAAAATATAAGGGCTTTATCGGAGAGCCCTTCGATACAAATGTGGAGATCCGGGAAAACAGCGTCCGCTATCTGGTGGATGTGAAGGACGGACAGAAGACAGGTTTTTTTCTGGATCAGAAGTACAACCGTCTGGCGATCCAGAGACTGTGCGGGGGAGCGAAGGTTCTGGACTGCTTTACCCACACCGGATCTTTCGCGCTGAACGCCGCTCTGGGCGGAGCGGACAGCGTACTGGGAGTGGACGCCTCGGAACTGGGAGTTCGCCAGGCCGAAGAAAATGCCCGGCTGAACGGAATGTCCGACCGGGTAAAATTTCTCTGCGCCGATGTGTTTGAACTGCTGCCGGAACTGGAACGGCAGGGAGAACGCTATGATGTGATCATCCTGGATCCGCCGGCCTTTACCAAGTCCAGGAATTCTGTGAAAAACGCGGTAAAGGGATACCGGGAGATCAACCTTAGGGCCATGAAGCTGCTGCGGGACGGCGGATTTCTGGCCACCTGTTCCTGCTCCCACTTTATGACCTATGAACTCTTTACCCAGACCATCGGACAGGCGGCCCGCAGCGCCCACCGGCGTCTCCGTCAGGTGGAGTACCGGACCCAGGCGCCGGACCATCCGATCCTCTGGGCGGCGGATGAATCCTATTATTTGAAATTTTACATTTTCCAGGTCTGCCAGGAAAAATAGTTAAGGCTGGCTTTAGCGCGCCGTGATATAGTGCGGTAAAAGAATCTGCTGTATATAAGGAGAAATAATATGCGCTTGCTTTTAGCGGAAGATGACCCCAGGCTGCTGAAATCGCTGATACATATTTTTGAGGCAAACAGATTTATGACAGACGGCGTAAATAACGGGGAGGACGCGCTGGCTTACGCCATGTCCCAAGAATATGACGGAATCATCCTGGATATAATGATGCCCGGACTGGACGGGATTGAAGTTTTGAAACGGATAAGAAAAGAAGGAGTCGAAACGCCGGTGCTTTTTCTGACAGCCCGTTCGGAAGTATCACAGCGGGTGGAGGGGCTGGACGCCGGGGCGGACGATTATCTTTCCAAGCCTTTTTCCACCGCGGAGCTGCTGGCCAGGATCCGGGCCATGCTCCGCAGAAAATGCAATTATCTGCCGGATCTTCTGGAATACAGAGAAGTGGTGCTGAACCGCTCTACCTATGAGATCGAGTACCGCGGAAAAAGGCAGACCCTGCGGGGAAAGGAATTTCAGATAGCTGAAATGTTTATGCAGCAGCCCCGGAGCATTCTTTCTACAGAACAGTTTATCACCCATATCTGGGGATGGGACACAAATGTAGACACCAGCGTGGTGTGGGTGCATATATCGAATCTGAGAAAGAAACTGGAAGGGATAGGAGCTCCTGTGAAAATCCGTTTTGTCCGAAACGCGGGATATATGCTGGAGGACAAAACAGATGATTTATAATCTGCAGAAAAGATTCATCAAGATCACAGCCTTTTCCATCGGCCTTGTGTTCGCGCTGATTTTCGGCCTGATCTATCTGATCTCAACCCTTCAGATGAATGACCGGCTGGACGCGCTGGCGGACATACTTTCAGAAAATGACGGGCGCTTTCCGGATGAGATGGACCGCTCAGGAGATCTTCCCAGGGAGCCCCGGGATATTTTTTTCAGTCCGGAAACCCAGTTCAGCATCCGGTTTTTCTTAGTCTGGACCGATGAGACCGGCGGAATCGTCCACGAAAATACAGAACATATCTCCTCTGTTTCAGAGAAAGAGATACAAGAATACGCAGAGCGGGCGCTGAACCGGGAAAAGGCCAGAGGATGGATAGAAGGCTACCGATACAAAAAGGCAGACACAGAATTCGGCAAATTAATTGTATTTGTAAACGGCGAGACTAACCGGGGAATGACCTACCAGATCCTGGGAACGGTTTCCGCCGTTATGGCCGCCAGTTTCCTTATTATTCTGCTGCTGATCCTTTTTATCTCAAAGCGGGCAGTCAGGCCGGTGGCGGAGGTCTACAAAAAACAGAAGCAGTTTGTTACGGACGCGAATCATGAATTAAAAACGCCGCTGACTCTGATCCTTTCCAATTTGGATATCATAGAATCGGAAATCGGAAAAAACGAATGGCTGGATGATATCCGCGGCGAGGGAGAGCGGATGGGAGAACTGATCAACCAGCTTGTTATGCTGTCGCGGATGGATGAAGATCTGTCGGAGATGGAGACAGCGGAATTTAATCTGAGCGATATGGCTACAGATATCGTTTCAGAATTTGAAAATCTGTCAACGGAGCGGGGAAAGAGACTGTCCGCGGACATTACTCCGGAGATCAGCTATACAGGTGATGAGGGAATGATCCGCAGACTGCTGTCGATCCTTCTGGATAATGCGGTCAAATACTGTGATCCGGGAGGCAGTATCCGGGTCAGAGTTTATCGGAAAGGGCATCATCCGGTGATCACGGTGGAAAATTCCTACCGGGATATCGATCAGGTGGAACTGGACCGGCTCTTTGACCGATTTTACCGGGCGGATAAGGCCAGAACCTTCAGCGGTAATTTCGGAGTGGGGCTTTCTATTGCCAAGGGCATTGCGCAGAAGCACAGAGGCGACATCACTGTCTGCAAAAAGGGAGACGGCGTCATCGGATTTAAAGCAGTGCTGAAATAATAAAAAGGACAGAGAAGCGGGATATCTGCTGAACGGCGGATATCCTGTTTTTTTGCGGGGGCGGCCGCCTGCAGTCCGGGAAGGAGCCTTTCGGAACTTCCGGCGGTTACACATTTTTCACAGATTTCTTTAGCGCCGTTTTAGGGCGGCGGGTTAAGATAGGTCACGGTATCATTGCAGGAGGCAGCTGCCGGCGGCGCGGGCCTGAGCAATGATTATAATTGTCAGAAAGGAACAGGAAAATATGAAAGCAAACGCAATGCCCAACCAGAAAACTACTGTGAAAAAGAAAGGATTTAAACACAAGAAGCTTATTTTCACAGCTGTGATCCTGCTCATACTGATCGGAGCCGGAGTGAAGATCCTGCCGAAAGTCCTGGGATCCACGGAGGAGACGGCAAGAGTCACCACATACGAAATTGATGAAATCACCTACGGCAATGTCTCCGCAACCGTCAGCGGAAGCGGAACGCTGACGCCTGTGACCAGTGAAACTCTTACCTCTTCCCGGGCTGGAGAAGTGAAAAGCGTAAACTTTACAGTGGGCGATGAGGTGGCGGAAAATGATGTGATCGCTGTCATCACAGGAGATGAGGGGGATGAGGAGATAACCGCGCCCTGCGACGGAATTCTGGTGGAACTGCCGATTTCCTCCGGCGATGCGGTGGCCCAGGGAGGCTCAGTAGCCATGGTAATGGGAAAAGACGGATTTACCATGGGGATCGCGGTAGATGAATTAAATATTTCTTCCATCGCCCTGGGTCAGGAAGTGACCTTCACCATCGACGCGGCGGACGGAGATTATACCGGGTCTGTAACGGGGATTTCCTACAACGGTTCCACCAGCAGCGGATCCACTGCCTTCCAGATCACGGCGGAGGTGGAGTATATCGAGGGAGTTTATCCGGGGATGAGCGCTTCCGCGGAGATCGTGATTGAAGACAGCGGAGACGGCCTGATCGTTCCGGTGGACGCGGTGGGAACCTCCGGCGATGAGAATTATATTTATCTGGCGCCTTCAGAGGCTGAACTGGGAGATTCTTACGAAGAGGATGAGATCAGCCTTGAGGATCTTACCAAAGTGACGGTTGAAACAGGCATGTCGGACGGCAGCTATATCATGATTGAGAGCGATGAATTAAGCGACGGCGATCTGATCGTAATCACGCAGATCACCTCTGCGCAGAACGGACCGGAAGAGGATGGCGAAGGCGGAGGACTGGAAGGATTCCCCGGCGGAGGCTCCATGGACTTCGGTGATTTTGATTTTGAAAACTTTGATCCCAGTCAGCTGCCTGACATGGGCGGAAGCTTCCCGGGAATGGGCGAATAGGAGGGGCGGTCATGATCAGGCTGAAACATATTTATAAATCCTACAGACTCGGCGAGATCGAAGTTCCTGTCCTTCAGAATGTAAATCTCCATGTAAAGCCCCGGGAATTTGTATCCATCCTGGGACCATCCGGAAGCGGAAAATCTACATTAATGAATATTATTGGCTGCCTGGATATTCCGGACAGGGGAGATTACATCCTGGACGGCGAATCCGTGGCCAACTGCACGGAAAATGAGTTAAGCGAGATCCGGGGAAAAAAGATCGGTTTTATTTTTCAGCAGTTTAATCTTCTGCCCGATCTCACAGCCTACGAAAATGTGGAAATACCCCTTCTGTATCACAGAATTTCCCCGGCGGAGCGCCATGAGAGAGTCATGCGGACGCTGGACCAGGTGGGGCTGACAGAGCGGCTTGGCCACAAGCCTTCCCAGCTTTCCGGCGGCCAGCAGCAGCGGGTAGCCATTGCCAGGGTGCTGGCCAGCCAACCCTCCATTATCCTGGCCGATGAGCCTACCGGAAATCTGGACTCCGCCTCGGGAAAAGAGATTATGGACATTATCAGAGGCCTGTGGCAGGCGGGAAATACCATTGTCCTGATCACCCACGATATTCATGTGGCAGATCAGGCTCAGAGAAAAGTCTATGTCCATGACGGAAAATTAAGCGATAAGGAGGCGGCAGTATGACATGGAAAATTGTTAAATTGTCTTTAAAGTCAATTTTCAATAATAAAATGCGGTCTTTTTTGACCATGCTGGGAATTATCATCGGCGTGATGGCAGTGGTGATCCTGGTATCGATTACCCAGGGAGCAGCCAGCGGGATTACGGACAGTATTTCCAATATGGGTTCCCAGCTGATCACTGCCTCTATTTCCGACAGCGATGTCACGATCTCCGCGGAGGAAATAGAAAACCTTGCCTCCTATCCGGCCGTTGACAGCGTGGCCCCGGTGATCACCGCAGCGGAAACCGTAAAAAAGAACAGCAATACAGGCAGCTATTCTATTGTGGGAATTACGCCGGATTATTTTTCCGTCCTGGACGTGGATATCCAGCGCGGAAGAAAGATCGTGGAATCCGATCTGGAATGGAATACAAAGGTCTGTGTCATCGGCACGGAAGCCGCCATGGATCTGTTCGGCACCTGGGACGCTGTCAACGGAACGATCATTCTGGGGGACAGCATCTACAAAGTGGTGGGAGTCCTGGAAGAGCAGGGCTCCAGCCTGGCCGGCAGCGACGACAGCAGAATTTTTATCCCCTATTCCACTGCAGAACGCATGACAGGACAGACAGGCGTCAGCAGCTTTTACGTGAAGGCGGCCGGTGAAAATACGGTAAATGCCGCCATCAACAGCATTGAAGGCTATCTTCTGCAGGAGACCCGGGACGAGGAAAGCTACACGGTCAGCAATCAGTCGGAAGTGCTGGATACCATGGACGATGTCACCAATACCATGTCGCTGCTCCTGGCGGGAATTGCGGCCATCTCCCTGCTCGTGGGAGGGATCGGCATCATGAATATCATGCTGGTATCGGTGACAGAGCGTACCCGGGAGATCGGAATCCGAAAGGCTGTGGGGGCAAAACGGAGACATATTATGCTTCAGTTTCTCTGCGAAGCCTGTATTCTCTCTGCCCTGGGAGGAGTGATAGGGCTTCTGGGTTCTTTCTGTGTGATCGAATGCTACAGCCTTGCCGCCTCCCAGGCGGCGGGCATCAACTGGATGGTGGGCTTTGCGGCTATCGGCTTCTGTATTATCATCGGGGTTGTATTCGGAAGCTATCCGGCGGCGAAAGCTTCCCGCCTGCAGCCTATCGAGGCGCTGCGCACCTCCTGAAAAGGCTGTCCGGGAAAAAGAAAACTTACGGCGGAACAAAAGAAGAGGGCATCCCAAAAGCCAAAATGATAGGGCTTCCGGGATGCCCTTTTTAGGTTTCAGGCGTTCTCGGCCGCTTTTTCCGCAAAGGAAGTGTCTACTAGTTCCCCGTAAGGTGCCCGCCGGGAAAGTTCTCCGGCGCTTTCCAGTATATCCTGAAGCAGATCAAAGCTGTCTTCACTGAAGATCAGATCCGATTTCCAGGTGTCCTGGTCATAATAGCGGGTGACAATGGTAGTGATGGTAGAAAGTTCTGTCTCCGAAAATTGAGGGGCGATCACCTGGGCAATCTCCTCCGGAGTGTGGGACTGGACATAATCCATGCCTTTCTGCAGGGCATTGGTGAAAGCCTGGATGATCTCCGGGTGCTCTTTGATATAGCTGGACTTTGCGCTGAAGGCCGTGTAGGGCACATAGCCGGAATCCTCTCCCAGGGAAGCGATCACGTAGCCGTCCCCCTGCTCCTCCAGAGCGGTGGCGGAGGGCTCAAATTCAACGGTGCTTGCTGACTTACTACACCATCAGATTAAAAATTTAAACCCGCACAG
>ERZ1643246.237-NODE-237-length-72946-cov-38.320533_pt1 | contig 72946 bp, 61 predicted proteins | sample MGYA00579265_ERZ1643246 | MGnify/ENA primary metagenome ERZ1643246 (study PRJEB29033, sample SAMEA4952261) | chicken gut metagenome | biome: Broiler Chicken; feature: Gastrointestinal Tract; material: Caecum | place: Ireland | collected 2018 | study: Broiler... | reverse complement strand
ACAAAGTACCTACCCTGCGCACGCCTTCGGCGGCGCAGGGGTGGTACACATACAGCTGGGAGTCGCTGATCGGCCTGTGCGATGAGTTTCTCTATCTCGGCGGCAACGAGCAGAGCACCCACAAATATGTTTCCGAACTGATCGGCAAAGAGACGGTGGACACGACGAACCACAGCCGCAGCCGCGGCCGCGGCGGCAGTTACAGCACCAGCGAGCAGCAGGCCGCCCGCGACCTGCTCACGCCGGATGAAGTGCGCCTGCTGCCGGACGGCAAAGCCGTCCTGTTCGTGCGCGGTGAGCGACCGGTCATCGACGACAAGTACGACCTGCTGCGCCACCCCTGCATCCGCTATACCGAGGACGGCGGCGCGCTGCCCTATGATTATGCTACCGCCGCCAAAGCCGAAGACGACCTGCCCGGCGATGCCGCCGACTGGGAACTGCTGGACATGGACGACTTTTTGCCGCAGCCCAAACCGACAAAACCACCCTTCCGAACCATTCCACATAAAACCACAAGGAGGTCTGCCTATGAATCCCATGCATCACAAAAACAAAAACCGACTGAATGACCAACCCATCCCCCGCCGCCTGCGCCGTAGTTTCGCGCTGTACGCGGCCATTGTGGCTGCCTGCTGCCTGGCGATGCCGGTGCTGGCGGACGGCGACCCGTTGACGGTCATCAACAATTTGAGCACGTTTATCTTTTCGGTCATCCGCGCCATCGGTCTCATCCTGCTTGGGTGGGGTATTGTCCAGATCGGCCTGTCGCTGCAAAGTCACGACCCCAGCCAGCGCAGCCAGGGGTTCCTCACGCTGGCGGGCGGTATCATCATCACGTTTGCCAAAGAGATCCTCGACCTGATCATCGGGACGGGCGCGTGAAGGCCGCGCAAATTGGCTGCCAGGAAGGGGGTGATGCGATACGGACAATAACTGGATCGTGGATAACCTGACCAACGCCCTCAACACCTGGAACGACAAGCTGGGTGAGATCTGGCAGCTGCTGACCGCCAGCCCGGTCAACTACAACGGCGGTGCGGTGTGGGGCGTCATGACCGGCATCCACGGCGCGCTGCAGGCCATTGGGTACGGGCTGCTCGTGCTGTTTTTTGCCGCCGGTGTGGTCAAGACCTGCGGCAGCTTTGTGGAGGTCAAAAAACCGGAACACGCCCTCAAACTGTTTATTCGCTTTGTGCTGGCCAAAGCCGACGTGGATTTCGGCATGGACCTGATGCTGGCGGTGTTTGACATCGTGCAGGGCATGATCTCGCAGGTCATTGGCACTGCGGGCGCAAGCGGCATCGGCACCTCCACGCTGCCGCAGGAACTCGTCGATACCATCAACGCCTGCGGATTTTGGGAGAGCATTCCGCTGTGGGCGGTCACGCTCATCGGCAGTTTGCTCATCACGGTGCTGTCCTTTGTCATGGTGCTGGCCGTATATGGGCGGATGTTTTCCCTTTGGATGTACGCCGCCATCGCGCCGGTGCCGCTGTCCGCCTTTGCGGGCGAACCCAGCGCCAGCGTGGGCAAGAATTTCCTGCGCAGCTATGCGGGCGTCTGCCTGCAAGGTCTGGTCATTGCGCTGGCCTGCATCATCTTTTCGGCGCTTTCCACCAGCGCGCCGGCAGCCGACCCCAACGCCAGCGCCATCACGGCGGTGTGGTCCTATGTGGGGGCACTGGCGTTCAATTTGTTGGTGCTGGTTGGGGCCGTCAAGGGGTGCGACCGGATCGTCAAGGAGATCATGGGGCTGTAAGGCTGTCTGCCGGGCTGCTTCAGAACAGACACAAGCCAATCACCTGGAGAAAAATCGGCCAATCGTCCGGCTTGACACCGGCCAATCATCCGAAAAATATTCGGCCAAGTATCCGGTTTCATCTGAAATCCTCATCTCATCGATTATAATGTGAGTATATTGTGCGGAATGGCAAGTTGCGTTCAGAGGCAAGCGGCTTCTCCGTTGCGGAGCCAACCTCTGACAATTTGTCAGCAGTTGAACCTGATTGCACGGATGGCCATAACTCATTATTCAGAAAAATATGGCAGCCGTATTCAATTTGGCACACGCTGTGTGCCGAATTGACCCGAGCGTTTTATCGGTGGTTTCTGCATATTACCGACGAATAGTATATAAACAGATAATATTGGCAGGCAGCGATCAAGAAAACGCTGTAAACGATATAGGATAGTTAAAGCGCGGATCATTGGTCGTAATATTCGTCGTTGAATTTTACGCAACAGTTTGATATACTAAAAGCAGAAAGGACGGTGTTTTCCATGCCGAATATCAAACCAATCTCCGATCTGCGCAATTACAATGAAGTCCTGCGAGATGTCACGGCCGGGGAACCGGTTTTTCTGACCAAAAATGGACGCGGCCGCTATGCTGTGGTGGACATCCAGGAGTACGAGAAAAGCCAGGCGATGGTCAAACTGCTGACCGAACTGGCCCGCGGCGTGCGCTCCGGGCAGGAAGAAGGCTGGCTCGCACTGGACGATGTGGAAAAGACGCTGTTGGGGTGAAGTATGGCAAAGGTACAGATTTCCCCGTTGGCGCAGCAGGACCTGCAGAACATCCGCCAGTATATTGAAACGGAACTGGCCAATCCCACCGCGGCCCGGCGCACGATCGCGCGTATGCTGAAGGTGATCCGACAGTTGGAAAAATTCCCGCTGTCCGGGGCGCCCTTGCAGTATAATGGCGCAGATACGGGATACCGCTATGTGATCAGCGGAAATTATGTGGCATTCTACATCGGCACGCATACCACCGTGCAGGTAGCACGGGTGCTGTACGGCCGCCGCGATACCATCCGCATCTTGCTGGGGCGCTCGTTCCAGCAAGAGGAACCAGAAGAAGATACAGAATAAACCGCTGGGGCAGCCTACAACGGCTGCCCCTTTTCTATTCGGAGGTGATGCCCTATCGAAATCAAAATCCCCAAAGAGATCCGCAACTACCACGAAAACATCTTTTTCGGGCTCAACACCCGGCAATTCGTCTGCTCACTGTTGGCGCTTGGCGCGGCGGTGGGCCTTTATTTTGGCCTGCGGCCGATCGTCGGCACGGAGCAGGTCGGCTGGATGTGCATCCTGGGCGCTGCGCCGTTTGCCGCCTGCGGGTTTTTCAGCTACCACGGCATGACGGCGGAACAACTGCTGTGGGCGTGGATCAAATCAGAGATTCTTAGCCCCAAAAGGCTGGTGTTCCGGTCGGACTGCCTGTACTACCAGATCATGCAGCCCGCCATGGCCGAGGGCTACAAGCGCCGCCGCAAAAAGCGCGCAAACAAAACCGACAAAGCCCAAACTGCCAAAACCAAACCGAAACGGAGGAATCGCATGAAGAAAAATGAAATGACCAAAGCCCCGGAGGCTCGCCATTGACCAAGACGCTGGCAGCCGCCAGGCGTCAGGAGCGCATCAAGTTCAAGGTCCCGCGCTCGGTGCAAGATGCCATCCCCATCCGCCGTATCTGGCCGGACGGCATCTTCCAGGTGGGCAACCAATACAGCAAAAGTTGGTCGTTCACCGACATCAACTACGCCATTGCCGGCAAGGATGACAAAATGGCGATGTTCCTTGACTACTGCGCCCTGCTCAACTCGTTGGACTCCGGCGCGTCGGCCAAGATCACGATCCATAACCGCCGCATCGACAAGGAGGACTTTGAACGGTCGGTTCTGCTGCCTTTGCGCGGCGATGCTCTCGACCACTATCGGGAAGAATTCAACGAGATGGTGCGCGCCCAGGTCACCGGCACCAGCAACAGCATGGTGCGCGAGCGGTACCTGACCGTCAGCATCGTCAAGCGCAACATCGACGAGGCCCGCACCTACTTTGCCCGCGTCGGCACCGACCTGGTCACCCATCTGGCCAAGCTCAGCTCGGTGGCGGCGGAACTGTCCACGCCCGACCGCCTGCGCCTGCTGCGGGACTTTTTCAAGGCGGGCCAGCCGCCCGCCTTTGACTTCGACCTGCGCCAGCACGCCAAACTCGGCCACGGCTTCAAGGATTGGCTCTGCCCCGACAGCATGGAATTTGCCGCCGATCACATCAAATTCGACGGCCGCTTCGGGCGGGTGCTGTATTTGCAAGATTACGCCAGCTACATCAAGGACAGCTTCATCTCGGAACTGTGCGACCTTGACCGCAGCATGATGCTCTCCATCGACATCCTGCCGGTGCCGACCGACGAGGCGGCCCGCCAGATGCAGAACACCCTGCTGGGAGTGGAAACGAACATCGCCAACTGGCAGCGCAAGCAGAACGCGGCCAACAACTGGTCGGCCACGATCCCCTACGACATGGAGCTCCAGCGCAAAGAGACCAAGGAGATGCTGGACGACCTGACCACCCGCGACCAGCGGATGATGTTTGGGCTGGTCACGCTGGTTCACATGGCCGACAGCCGGCAGCAGCTCGACAGCGACACCGAGACCTTGCAATCGGTAGGACGCAAACATCTGTGCCATCTCTCGACGCTGCGCTGGCAGCAGAAAGATGGCCTTGACACCGTGCTGCCCTACGGCCTGCGCCGCATCCAGGCGCTGCGCACCCTGACCACCGAGAGCACCGCCGTGCTGATCCCGTTCCGTGCACAGGAAATTTTGCAGCCGGGCGGCATCTACTATGGGCAGAACGCCGTCAGCAAGAACCTGCTCGTGGCCGACCGCACCAAGCTGCTGAACGGCAATTCTTTCCGTTTGGGCGTGTCCGGTTCCGGCAAGTCGATGTCCGCCAAAGAGGAACTGGTGCAGATCGCGCTGGCGACCGAGGATGACATCCTCATCCTCGACCCGGAATCGGAGTTTGGCCACCTGACCCGTGCGCTGGGCGGCGAGGTCATCCAGATCTCGGCCACTTCGGACAGCCACATCAACGCGCTGGATATGGACCGTAGCTACGGGGATGAGCGCAACCCCATCGTTGCCAAAAGCGAGTTTGTGCTGTCGCTGTATGAGCAGCTGGTCGGCGGCGGGCAGGTGACAGCCAAGGAGAAATCTATCCTCGGCCGCTGTACGGAACTGGTCTACCAGCCCTACATCCGCAACGGTTACCAGGGCACGCCGCCGACGCTGCGGGATTTTTACCGCCTGCTCAAACTCCAGCCGGAGCCGGAGGCCCAGGGCTTGGCGCTGGCCAGCGAACTGTTTATTACGGGCACACTCAACACCTTTGCCAAGTACACCAATGTGGATACGCAGGCCCGTATCATCGACTACGACATCCGGGAACTGGGTGAACAGCTCATGCCGCTGGGGATGCTGGTGACGCTGGACGCGATTTACAACCGGGTCATCCAGAACCAGAAGCGCGGCAAGCGCACCTGGATCGTGGCGGACGAATTTTACATTTTGTTCCGCTATGAATACAGCGCCAATTTCTTTTACAAGCTGTGGAAACGTATCCGCAAGTATAACGGGCTGATCACCGGCCTGACGCAGAATGTAGACGAGCTGTTGCGCTCCGATACCGCCCGCCTGATGCTGGCAAACTCGGAATTTCTCATCCTGCTCAATCAGAGTGCCACTGACCGCGAGGAACTGGCAAAGCTGCTGCACATCTCGGACACGCAGCTCGGCTACATCACCGACGTCCCCGCCGGCTGCGGCCTGATCCGCTGCGGCGGGCAGCTCGTGCCGTTCAGCAATGCGTTCCCGGTCGGCACCGATCTGTACAAGCTGATGACGACCAAACCCGACGAAATGATGAGGTGATAACGATGGCAAGGTACAAAAATAAGGGGCCGCCCGGGCGGTCCCTTACTGCTTAGAAAGATAGTATTCAGAAATTCCAGATATTATTTTCAAGCCCCCGCAGGCGGGCGCGAAAATCGGCAACCATTTTGGGCGCATCTTCCACATCCGGGAAGGTTACCAGGTAGTCATCCCCGGCTTGATGGAAGCCCACCACGCCGACCAGTCCGGCCATCTCGGCCACTTTGATGAGCGAATGGAAATCGTATTCTTGGGAGCTGATCGTTAGATTCATTGAAAACATACCCGCTATCCATTATCGCATTTGTTCCAGCATAGCACGAAAAAGCCCCGGATGCAACACCGCCAATGCGTCATTTTGCCTGGGACGGTTGCGACAACAGCTGCTCGATCAGGAAATGATATTCCGGCAACTGGGCGTCATACGGCTGGACGCGGCGAAGGAACTCTTCCCGCTCTAAAGGGGACATCTCCCAAATTTGATACTCGCGGTCGTTTTCAAGAAGGACATCGTTGCCAATTTCGGTATAGAACCTTTCGCTGATCTCTTCGGCGGACAAAATCGCATCGGCGCCCTCAAACGTATCCCGCGTGGTGTCAATGAAAAGCGCTACATAGCACTGTTTCTTGTTTGACCAGACGATCTCCACATAATCCGCCTGCTCAATATACGGTTTGAACGCGGTCAAGACCCGCTCAATCTCCCGCTTCTCTTGATTCGTATACATGGTGATGCCTCCTTACGCCAAATCGGCAAAGCTCAACTGTCCATCCTCGCAGGTCTTTTGCAGCGCCGGCGGCACGATGGTCAGCAGCGTCAGCGCTGCCTGCGGGTCGGTCGGCCATGGGCGTACCTGCTCGTGGGACAAAATCAGCGGCATCCGGTCGTGGATGCCCTGCACCGAGGCATTGGGCGCGGTGGTCAGCACCACATAGCAGTTGACACCGTCCACGTTGTCGTAGATGCCCGCCAGGTAGATGGGGCGGCCCGGTACCTGGAAGAAGTACTTGTGTTTGCCTGCATCCCACTCATAATAGCCGCTGGCCGGGATGACGCACCGCTGGGCGGCCATGCTGCGGCGGAACATCGGCTTGTCGCAGACTGTTTCGGCGCGGGCGTTGATCATCAGTCCGCCGCGCCAGCCCGGGATGCCCCACCGTTGGTATTCCGCCACGACCTTGTCGCCGCTGGCGATCAGCACCGGCGCGACCTGGGTGGGCGCGACGTCGCCCGCCATCGGGAAATTCAGTTCGCCCGGGAACCGCCCGCGGCTGCGGCGCTCGGCATCGCGGAGAATCTTTTGCATCTCGCGGCTTTCTTTGGTTGAAAACAGATAACGGCCACACATTGCGCGTCACCTCGCAATCATTCAAAACCAATAGTCGTGCATGGCATCTAAAAATTCTTCTGTCAAAGGAAATCCGGCGCTTTCCCCAATCACGGAATCGATGAAGCAGTAGGGACAAAACGCAGTGCCCTTGGCATCATAGGGATTCGTGTCGGTTTGGTAATAATATGCGATCTCTTTGGGGTCATATATTTTGCCGCAGAAGAAACAGCCGCAACGCTTATCCTGTGACAACATCGGTTTATTGCCGATGCTGTATTTATGGGCAGCTTCCAACATTTCTTTTGGATACTTCATAGCTTACCCCACCACGACCCCGGCAATGCGGAACTCGTCGTTTTCCTGCACTGGAATCGGTTCATACGCCGGGTTCAGCGATACAAGAAATATACCGTTTTCGCCATACCTCAGCTTCTTGCAATAGCCCTGCTCATTCAGCACGCACAGCACGATCTCGCCGGTTTCGGCCTGCTCGGCCTTGCGCGCCCAGACGATCTGCCCGTCCGCAAAGCGCGGCGACATACTGTCGCCCGCCAGCCGCACGCCAAACTCGGCCCTGGCCGGGACGGCGTCGTCCACCTCCATCTCCTCAGCCAGATCGTCGTCCAGCCACTGGCCGGTGCCGGCGGAAGCGGGCTGCAAAAATACCGGCAGCGTGCGCAGGCGGTGCACGGCGGGCTGCTCCCGGAATTCGTCCGACTGTAAGAGCAGGCGGCGGTATTCCTCCAGCCGGTCCATCCCCAGCCGGTTGAGCTGGGGGCCATCCGCCTGGCTGAACAGCTCGGAGACCTCATGGTAGCCCAGCGCCCGCGCCAGCGCAATGGCCTGGGTCACCTTGGGTTCGCTGTCGCCCTGCTCCCAGGCGACGAGGGTTCGGGCGGCGGCCGTTTTGCCTGCAGGCAGATACTCCCGCATTTTGCGCACAGTTTGTTCACGGGTCAGTTTTTGCGCCTCGCGCGCGGCCTTGATGCGTTCGTTCCAGCTCATAGGACGCCCTCCCTATACTTCTATGCCCTTATCATAGCATGGTCGAGACCACAAGTCAAGCATACGATTACATGGATTTGCAAAAACAACGACTTGAAATTGCCAAACAATACAATTATAATAAGGCCAAAGGGGGTGCTGTGTATGCCGGGCCGAGCCATACTCCATATCGACGCCAACGCGTTTTATGCCTCGGTCGAAATGCAGGAAAACCCCGCCTTGCGCGGTAAACGCATCGCCGTCTGCGGTAGCAAGGAGGACCGCCACGGCATCGTGCTGACCGCCAGCTACCCCGCCAAGCGGATGGGCGTCAAGACGGGCATGGCGATCTGGCAGGCGCAGCAATGCTGCCGCGACCTTCTCATCGTGCCGCCGCACTACCGCGAGTATATGCGGTACAGCGGTTATATGCGCGAGATCTTGCAGGACTACACCGACCAGATCGAGGCGTTCGGCCTGGATGAAAGTTGGGCGGATGTAAGCGGCAGCGTGGGGCTGTTCGGCAGCACGATGACCATGGCGCAGGAGATCAGCGACCGGGTCAAGCGGGAACTGGGCATCACGGTGAGCATCGGCGTTTCCAACAACAAAGTCACTGCAAAATTGGGCAGTGATTACAAAAAGCCCGACGCCATCACCCGCATCGAGGCAGACAATTATCAGGAGATCGTCTACCCGCTGCCGGTGCAGGACCTTTTGTATGTGGGACCTGCCACCCAGCGCAAGCTCAACTCTTACGGCATCCGCACGATTGGGCAGCTGGCAGAAACCAACCCCGAGACCCTGCGCGGGTGGTTTGGTAAGGTGGGGTATTCGCTGTCCGCCTTCGCCCGAGGGCTGGATGCCTCGCCGGTGGCGAAGCAGGACCATGTGGCGGCGGTCAAGAGCGTGGGCAACAGCGGCACCACGCCGCGGGACCTCGTCAACAACGAGGATGTCTGGCTTATGCTGCTGGTCATGGCCGAGAGCGTCGCCATGCGGATGCGGGAGCTGAACATGAAATGTACCGTGGTGGAGGTCAGCGTCCGGGATTGCGATTTGAACGGCTTTGTCCGGCAGCGCAAGATCGACACGCCAACCAGCAGCAGTTTGGAAATCGCGCAGATTGCCTTTGAACTTTTCAAAAGCAGCTACCGCTGGGGCAAGCCGCTGCGGGGTGTCGGCGTGCGCGGGGCCTCGCTGGTACCTGCCGATGTGCCCATTCAGCTTGGCTTTTTCAGCAACGCCGAGAAGCGCGAAAAACTCGAACGGCTGGACAAGGCAGTGGATGTCGTGCGCGAACGGTACGGCTACACCAGCGTCCAGCGGGCGCGAATCTATACCGACCGCAGGCTGGGGGCCATCACCCCCAAGGATGACCACACAGTGCATCCGGTGGGATTTTTCAACGCGGGATAACGTAAACAGGGAGGTTCTGGCAACATGGCGCGCAAGATCATCGGACGCGAAAAGCGGTATGTGGAAGTGGATGTCCGCTTTGAGCCGGACGGCCACCTGCGGCCGCTGGCCATCCGTTTTGGGCCGGAGCAGGTGTACCAGATCGACAAGATCAAGGATGTCAGCCGCCGCGCCGCCGAGGTGGGCGGCGTGGGGGACCGGTATGTCTGCGTGATCCACGGGCAGGAAACAAACCTCTGGATGGAGAAGGGCCGCTGGTTTGTGGAAGCCAAGCTGGTGGCCGAAGCGTGACAATATCCATAACACAAGCAAATGCCGCGGGTGCGGAGAAAGTTTCTCCGCCTCGCGGCGTTTTGCATCTATATCATGGCACGAAGCCTTGTCTTGTCCGCTTGCGGCCGGGCGATTGCCCTGGCATGGCCTTAAGCGGTGGGGAACGGTACGGAATTTCGGTACCGTTTTTGTCTATATTTATAAGATACAGGACAAATTTGACAACCATTTGATAGTCATTTGAAGAAACTTCAAACAATTTATCACCAATTTGTGAAGGGGGTAGAGTGGCATGGTAGAACCCAAACAGAAACCGGCAGGCAAGCCTGTTCACACGGCGGACAAAGTCCGCATCCCGCACACGGCGATGCGCGCTGCGTGGCTGCGCACCCGTGAGGGTACGCGGCGGCTCACAGCAGAAGAACAGCAGGACGGCCAGTACCGGGAGGCCGCTTCGCTGGAAGAACGCGCCGCGGACACCGCTGTCTCGGCGGCGGAGGCTGCCGCCGGGGCCACCCTGCGCGGCGGCAAAAAGCTGGCGCAGCGCGTTGCCCAAAACCGCCAAAAGGCCAGCGGCGAAAAGCCAGTACAGGAACAGGCTGCGCCGCTTGCCGCGGAGGAACCGAACGTTTTATATACCAAGCAAAAACCTTACTATGCCGGGCAAGAGGTGCGCCAAGACCAGCGCACAAAGCCCCCGGCGACCCGCATTGCCGTGACCGACAGCGCGCAAACGCAGGATGTCCGCCAAGGGGTCCCGCGCCATGAGGCTATTGACCGTTTGCAGCCGGCCATGCGCAAAAAGTCGCCGCCGCGGCAGGCGCCTCTGCCCAAAACAGCCCCGAATACCGCAAAAAAAGCGGCTGAAGTCCAAAAGGCGCGCCAAACGGCAGCCAGGGCAGCCCGGCTGGCTAAACAGACGGCGCAGGCCGCCAAAGAGACCGCGCAAAAGGTTTCGGCTGTAGTTCGCGCCGGGCTCAAAGCGTTGTGGGTGGCCACACAGACGCTGGCGGCGGCCATCGCGGCGGGCGGGAGCACGGCGCTGCTCGTCATCGTGGTCCTCTGCATGGTAGCGATGGTGGCGGGTTCCGCGTTCGGTATTTTCTTTGCCGCCGAACCCACGGGGGACGGTGTAAGCGTTGCGCAGGCCATTACGGAATTGAACGAGGAATACCAGGAACGTTTGCAGGAGATCGAGAGCGAAGAAGAATATGACCGCCAGGAGATCGAGTCCAACGACGGCAGTTATGCCATCGCCTGGCAGGATGTCTTGGCGGTCTTTGCCGCCCGCACCAGCGGGGCTGAAGATGGTGCGCCAGTGGCGTATCTGGATGAAGAAAATCTCGAACGGCTGCGGCAAATCATGTGGGACATGAACGAAATCACCTGGGAAGTAGAGGCACAGACCCACGAGGTAGAAACCACCCCGGCCACCGACACAACAGATGATACCGATGAAAATGAGGACGATCCCGGCACAACCACGGTGACCGAGACCGTCCTCATTCTTACTTTGTACCATAAAACAGCCGACGAGATGCGTGAGGAATACCGCTTCAACGCCCGGCAGAACGAGTACCTGACGCTGTTACTGGCCGAGGATACCACCGCGCTGTGGGGCGACCTGCTCGGCGGCTTTGCCATGGGGGAACTGGGCGGCGAGATCTTGACGCCCGGCTCCGACACCACGCTGGGCGGCGGCGCGCTGCAATGGCCGCTGCCGGTGGCGGGCACGATCACCTCGCCGCAGGGCTACCGCACCGACCCGATCACCGGCGAAGTCAGCTACCACAGCGGCACCGACATCGCGGTGCCCGAGGGCACCCCGATCCTGGCGGCGGCCGACGGCACCGTGACCATCGCCAACGCGCTGGACAGTTGGGGCGGCAGCTACGGCTACCACGTCAAGCTCGACCACGGCGGCGGATTGACGACGCTGTACGCGCACTGCTCCAGCATCTGCGTGACCGCAGGCCAGCAGGTCAAAGCCGGCGAGGTCATCGCCTATGTCGGCCACACCGGCCGCGCGACCGGGCCGCATTTGCATTTTGAGGTTCACCAGTCGTGACAATCAAAAAAAGCCCATTTACGATAAGGTTTATACTGGATTTTTCTGATAGAAAAAGTCGCCAGCATTCGCCTTCATCCGTCGCGGTCACAAATATTTCTATTCTATCCACATTAGAAAGATCGATTTTTGCGTCACCAAACACATTCATTTTGGCAGCAGTAACCGTAACTCCTTCCAGCCCAGAAAACCACCTTTGAGCTTTTTCGTCAAATAGGTTTTGCCCTCGCACGTCCCAATCAAAACTTTTGTAATTAAAATTTCTGTCTGCTTTTACTCTGTTTGACGGCGAATAAAAATCTAAACTTCCAAGATGAATTGTCCTTTTGGTTAGGTTTATGATGCGCCAAGGGCATTGTACATGCAAGGAGTGGGTTCCTACACGTTTTTCTCCTCTGGAATCGGTAACAATGACATCTTCCCCAAAATGAAGGTCCAACATATTTGACGCGCGACCGATACAATTGACCCGCTGCCCTATCAAGTTGCTTGTCTTGCACAAGCCTAAGGTTGAAGTGAATACACCAAGGTAATAAGCTGTGACTTATCGACTCGATTCGTAGCTATTTATCAGCCTCTTTATGGGATTCGCATTTTCCCCCCCCCGATAAGAAGGCACTGTGCATTGAAACAACTTGGAAGAAAATCAATCGAACCGCTAATCACTCAACCTCGACCTCCATTCTTTTTCCTTTTGTTCTGCAACACGCTGATACTCTTGGTAATCGGATAGAGTCATTTTTTGTAACCATTCAATAGCCTTGTTAAAGTCAAATCCATAACTGTTAGAGTATGAACGTAAAAAACTCACGATTCGGTTGACGAAGCCGTCTTTTTCTTCTGAATTGTTGGAACCCCCCTCTTCCCAATCGCGTAGTATTGCCATATCTGCCGGATATCCGTCACCCCACAAGTCTGGACTTAATGCGCCTAGTAATCCACCTAAATCATCATCTAAACAAGAAAAGTAGCATTTCTCTAGGATAACGAATAAAAGCCAAAATTTTTTAGAATCTTTCAAGGTCAACCCCCCAAATTTTGTTTAAGGCCCGTATCCGGATTCCACGGTCGAGGAGTATCATTGATTCCTCCATCAAAAATTCGGCCATTTCGTGACTCAGTCCATGCTTGACGCCCGTCTTCCAAATCTTGGGCATGCCAATCATTACCATATTTGTCCTTTCCCAAGTAGTTTGACGGGTCGTTTGCGGTGTCCTCCAACGTTTTTCGATTTTCAGGGGTGTCTAAAACATGGCCTTCTTTATCTCTAAATATGTGGTTTTCAGTTGTTTTGTCATCCGGAATCGTAACGCGCGGTTCAGATGAAGCCTCGGATTCTTCCTCATTTTCCTCTGCTTTTTCTTCACAGCTGTCATAGGTGGAGAAGTAATTAACCGCCGAACGTGCAGCATTCCAAACATTACTCAGTACGTTGGTAATGCCTGCATTGATCTGATCTTTCGTCTCTTGCGGAAGCCGTGCAAAAGCTCCACCAACAATAATTAGCGCTACCAACGCATACGGATTTGCCGCAGCAAGTGATGCAACTTCAGCAACAAACAACCCCGTCGGATCCCAATTGGTGGTAGGATTGCTTAGGCAGTACTGGTACCAGTTCAGGCCGTCCTTAATGGGGTCCATGGCCATCCAGGTGCGGTTGGTGGCATCGTAGAAGCGGGCCTCGGCAAAGTAGATGTCCAGGGTGGTATCGTAGATATGGCCCGTGAAGGTGGCAAAGACATAGTTGCCGTGGTCGTTGTTCACCAGCTTGTTCGGGCTGACCGGCTGGCCCCAGGCATCGTACTGCAGCTCGGCAAAGTTCTGGCCGTTCGACTTGGTGTAATACCGGGTGTTGCCCATCACGTCCTCGTGGACGTACAGGGTACGCTCCCAGCCGCCGTTGCCCTTCTCGGTGATCTGCTCGATCCGTTCCGAACCGGCATACACATGGCGCTGTTCATATTCCAGCTGGCCATTGCCCATCGCATAGACGTACAAATCGTCATTCTCCGGGCTGGTGTAGTCAATCACATAGTCGCGGTCGTAGGTCTGGCCCGCATGGGTCGTGACCAGGTTGTTCACCCGCAGGCCAAGGCCGTTGTAAGTGTACGCAGACTTGTCGCCCTTCCAGTTGGTGCCCTCCACCATGCGGTTGGTGGCGTCATACACGAAGGACTGCGACGCCTTCTTGCCGGTCTCGGCAATGCGGTTGCCGCGCTTGTCGTAGCTGTAGGTGTAGGTATCGTTGGTGGACGTGGTCTTTTTCACGAGCTGGTTCAGCTCGTTGTACTCATAGTCTACACTCTTGTTCTTGACAGTTTCAAGTACCAAATTGCCCAAAGAATCGTAGGTATAATTGGTGAGTTCTTTGGCGATCTCGCTGGACACCATACGGTTCAGCTCGTCGTAGGTGTAGATATGGGTGCCCTTGTTGGCTTTGTTGGCCTTCTTATCGTCCTTATCCTCGGTGCCGGGGTTCTCGGGCTTGTCAGGCTTATTGGGATTGTTCGGCTTGTCGATTTTGTCGCCGCGGTTCAGGCCAGGCGCCACATTGCCGCCGGGGTTGACGATGGTCCCGTCCTCGTCCTCGGTCTGGCCCGGAGGCACCTGACCGTTGCCGTCGCCGTTGCCCTCGACCGAAGCGTCATCCTTGCCGGTCTCCGGCTTGTTGGAGTCATCTTCCGCCGGCGCTTCGGTAGCGGTGGGCGCTTCCGGTTCTGCCACATCGGGTTCGGCCGACTCGTTCGCCAGCTGGATCAGGGCCGCATTGGTGTCGGCAGCCGTTTCGGATGCAGCATCCAGGAAGACGCCGGCTGCGGTATTGGCTGTCGGGTCAGGCAGCGCCACAGCGTTGACGATGGGGGTCTCGGCGCTGGTTGCTTCCAGATCGGGGCCGGACAGGTCCACGCTGGGCGCGGCGGGATCGGTGGCGCTCAGGCCAAAGAAGTCCGCAATGCTGTCCAGCAGCGACTTCTTGTTGCCGTTGCCGTTATTATCCTTGTTGCCGTTTCCGTTGCCATTGCCGTTGTTGCCGCTGTCGCTGCCCTCATCCGGCCCGGCCGCCGCATTGGGGCTCTGGCCGTGGTTGTACTGCATCTCGCTCAGGCGGTTGCCCTCGGCGTCCCAGCTGTAGGTCGTCTTGTACAGCTTCTTGCCGCCCAGGTCGTATTCATCCAGCTCGATGATCTGGTCGCAGACATCGTAGCTGTACCAGGCGGTCTCGTTGTTGGGGTACTCTTTGTAGATCTTGTTGCCGTTGGGGTCGTACTCGTACAGCGTGACGCCGCCGTCAAAGTCCTGCACCTGGACGATCTGGTTCTCGGCGTCGTACCAGTAATCCACCTGGCTGCCGTCCGGGTAACCCTGGCTGGTCTTGTTGCCCACAGCGTCCCAGCCGTATTCTACCGTGCGGCCCTTGTGGTCGGTAACGGAGGTGATGCGGTCCAGCAGGTCCATCGAGATGGAGGTCGTACCGTTCCAGTCATCCATCTTGATCAGGTCGCCGGTGCCATCGTACAGGTAGTTGGCCACCTTGCCATCAGCATACCGAATTTCGCTAACCAGGTTGACGGGGCTGTAATCGTACTCGGTCACATAGCCGTCCTCGTCGGTCTTGGAAATCAGGTTGCCGTTGCCATCGTAGACGAACACCTTGCCATCGCCCTTGGCGTTGACTTCGGTGGTGACCAGGCCGCGATGGTCGTAGGTATAGAGGGTCTGCTGGTATTCGTCCACGTCATGCACATCGTCCACCCGGTGCAGCTTGACGCTGACCAGGTTGTCCATGCTGTCGTAGGTGAACTCGGAAACAATGCCCGCGGCGTCGGTGCTGGCTACGATGTTGCCGTTGCCGTCCAGCGTGTAGGTCGTGGTGTTGCCGTTGCGGTCAGTGACCGCCACGATCTCGCCGCGCTTGTTATAGGTGAAGGTCTTGGTGTTCCCCTTCGGGTCGGTCTCGCTGGTGACGCGGTTGACCGCATCGTAGGTATAGGTGTAGGTATTGCCGTTGCGGTTGGTCAGCGTGACCATGTTGTCGTTGGCGTCGTAGGTGTAGGTCTCGCTGTTGCCCAGGCCGTCGGTGTACTTGACCAGGTTGCCCTTGGCATCGTACTCATAGGTGCGGCGCACGCCGTTCTCGTCGGTCTCGGCAGTCACGCGGTCCATCGGGTCATACTCATAGCGGCGGAAATTGCCGTATGCGTCCTCGATGGCCGTCACGCGATCCTTGGCGTCATAGGTGTACTTGGTGACCGCGCCGTCCTCGTTGACAGCCTGCGTCACGCGGCCCAGCGCATCATAGGTATATTGGACGGTGCCGCCTTCCTCATTGGTGATGGTCGTCTGGCGGTTCAGGGCGTCGTACTCGGCGGTCTTGGTGTTGCCGCGCGGGTCGGTGATGGAGACCAGGTTTCCGTTTTCATCATAGGCATACAGCGTGGTATAGCCCTCGCCGTCGGTGTAGCTGGTCATCTGGTCGTTCAGATCGTAGGTATACTTTTCAACGCCGCCGTCCGGGTTGTCGATCTGGATCAGGTTGCCGTTGCCATCATAGGTATAGAACGTCTTGTTGTCGTTGCCATCCTCGGCAGAGGAAACGCGATTTTCCTTGTCGTAGCCGTAGGCCCAGATATAGCCTTCCGGGTCGATGATGCCAACGACATTGTCATTTTTGTCGTAGGTGTACTTGGTCACATTGCCCAGGGCGTCCGTCTCGGAGCGGACCATGCCGGTCTCGCTGTAGGTATAGGTAGTAACGCCGCCCATCGGGTCGGTGGCAGTCAGGACATTGTTGTTCTTGTCGTAGGTGTAGGTGGTGGTGTGGCCGTTCTCGTCGGTGGAGGTAAGCAGGTTGCCGTTTTCATCATAGATATAGGTCTCAAAGGTGCCGTCCTCGTTGGTGAGTTTGGTCACACGGCCCATCGCGTCATATTCATAGCTGACGCGGTGGGTGTCGCTGCCTTCCTCGGCCAGTTCATTGGCGTTTTGGGTGTTGCGGTCATCGGCGTCGTATGCGCTGGTGCTGACGCCGCCCAGGGCATCCTCCACCGCAATGATCTGGCCAATGTTATCGTAGGTATAGGTGGTCGTGCCGCCCAAAGCGTCGGTCACTTTGGTCAGCCGGTTATCCGCGTCATACTCATAGGTGGTGGTATTGCCGCGGCGGTCCGTGATGGAGGTCAGGTTGCCGTTGGCGTCGTAGGTGCGCTGCTCGGTAAAGCCGAGGGCGTCGGTGTAGGACGTTGCCTGATCCGCCTTGTCATAGGCCGCCGTGAACACACCGCCAGTGGGCTTGGTCACACTGGTGACGTTGCCCAAACCGTCATAGGTATAGGCCGTCACCGCGCCGGTGCGGTCGGTGCTGGTGGTGACGCGGTTGTTCTTATCGTAGACATAGCTTGTGGTGTTGCCGCGGGCATCGGTGATGGACGTGATATTGCCGTTTTCATCGTAGGTGAAGGACACGATGCCGCCCTTGGGGTCGGTGTAGGTCGTGCGCTCATCTACCTTATTATAGGCATTATAGGTCACATACCCTTCCGGGTCGGTGGTGGAGAGCAGGTTGCCGTTGGCGTCATAGGTATAGGTGGTCGTGTTGCCGCGGGCGTCGGTATCCGACAGCTTGTTGCCGTTGGCGTCGTAAGTGCTGCTGGTCGTAGTACCGTCGGGGTTGGTGGTCTTGATGAGGCGGCCCTGGGCATCGTACTCGTAGCTGGTGACCAGGCCCAGCGCCGTGGTGGTGGAGGTCAGGCGGCCGTCCGCGTCATAGGCGTTGGTGATCTGCTCATCGTTGGCGTTGATGGTGGCGACCAGCTGCCCGATGGCGTCATAGACATACTCCGTCTCATTGCCCAGCGGGCTGGTCTCCTTGATGAGTTTGTTTTCCTTATCGTAGGTATAGGTGGTCGTGCCGCCGTTGGGGTCGGTCTCGCTGACCATGTTGCCGGCTTTGTCGTAGACGTAGGTCGTGGCATTGCCGTTGCCGTCCGTCATGCTGGTGGCCTGGTTGGCGGCGTCATAGACATAGCTGACCACACCCTCATCCGGCCGGATCACGCTGGTCAGGTTGCCGTTGGCATCATAGACGTAGCTGGCAATATTGCCTTCCGCATCCGTGACGCCGGTCAGGCGGTTGAGAGCATCATAAGTATAGGTGGTGGTATTGCCGCGTCCGTCAGTTACGGCGGTAACGTTATTGTTGCCGTCGTAGGTGTAGCTGATGGTGCGGTTCTCGGCATCGGTGGTGCTGCTGACCTGACCGCCCGCCGTATACGCTGTGGTGAAAGAACCGCCGTTGGGATCGGTGGTGGAGGTCAGACGGTTGTTTTTGTCATAGGTGTAGGAGATCGTACCGCCCAGCGCATCCTTCATGGTCAGGATGTTGCCGTTGGCATCGTAGGTGTATTCGACCTTGGTGCCATCGGGGTTGATCTTGGTGGTGACGCGGCCCAGGTTGTCATAGGTATAGCTGCTGGTCCGGCCAAGGGCGGTGGTCTCGCTGATCAGGTTGCCGTCGGCATCATACTCGCCGGACGCCGTGTTGCCCAGCGCGTTGGTGGTACCGGTCAACTGGCCGAGAGCATTATAGGTAAAGATGGTGACATTGCCTTCGGCCGTGGTGATCTTGGTCAGCTTGTTCTCGGCGTCATACTCACAGGTGGAAGTATTGCCGTTGCCGTCCGTGATGGTCAGCACGTTGCCGTTGGCATCGTAGGTGTAGCTGGTGGTATTGCCGTTGCCGTCCGTGACCGAAGTGACGCGGCCCATCGCGTCATAGCTGGTGGCAGTGGTATTGCCGCGCTTGTCCACCACAGAAATGGCCTGGTTCATCGAGTCATAGCTTGTGGTCTCGGTGTTGCCTAGCGGGTCTGTGGTAACAGTCAGGTTGCCGTTTGCGTCATACGCGAAACTGGTGGTGTTGCCATTGGCATCGGTGGTGGAAGTCAGACGCCCATCCAAGTCATAGGTGTGGGTGGTGGCATGGCCATCCGGGTCGGTCTCGGTCAGCAGGTTGCCCTGCGTATCGTAAGTATAGCTGGTACGGCCGCCCATCGGGTCGATCACAGCGGTGCGGTCATTGACTGCATTATATTCGTACAGCGTTTCGTTGCCGTTCCAGTCGGTCACGCCGGTTTCGTACCCGTTGCCGTTGTACGCATGGGTGCGGGTGTTGCCCAGCGGGTCGGTCTCGGTGACGAGCTTGCCGGCGTCCGAATAGGCATAGCTGTAGCTATGGCCCATCGGCGTCGTCTGTTTGGTCAGGCGGCCGGCTGCGTCATACTCAAAAGTGGTTTCGTTGCCCAACGGGTCCGTGATCGAGGTGATGTTGCCCTTCGAGTCGGTTTCATACAGCGTGGTGTTACCCAGCGCATCGGTGCTCGAGACCAGGAACCCCTTGGCGTTATAATCATACAGGGTCACACCGCCGCGCGCGTCGGTGGATTTGGTCACCTTGCCTTGGTCGTTGTACTCGTAGCTCAGATTGGTGCCGTCTTTCTGCGACACCGCCGTCACCTGGTAGTTATCGTTGTAGGTATAGGTTTCTACCGTCCCGTTCGGGTAGGTGACCGTGGAGACATTGGCCGTGTCCCCCACATAGGTATACTGCGTGGTGTTCCCGTTGCGATCCGTTTCACTGATTTTACGCGATTTCTCGTCATACCCATAGGAGATCGTTCCCGCGCTGTTCGTCTGGGAAGTGATGACAAAATCGTCATTGTAAGTCACGACCAGCGTTTTCCCATCGGACGCCGTCATGGTGTTCGTCAGGTTTTCCGGGTCGTAGGTAAACGAATAGTCGGCACGGTCCGGCATCTTCTGCAGGATCACTTTGCCGTTTTCATTGTATGTGTTCTCCAGCACCATGTTCCCGTTGAAGTCGGTAACAGTGGTCAGCCAGTGTTTTTCGTTATAGGTATAGTTCAGCGAATCCCCGTCCGGGTTCACCGAAGAAGTAAGATCCGTCCCGCTGTGCCCGTAGGTCACAGTACGCCCGGCACTGTCTGTGATGGAGGAGATCAGGTCGCCCTCGTATCCGAAGGTGAAGGTCCCGGTCTCCGTAGAGACCGTTGCAAGGTGGTCTCCGTCATACGTCAGCGTGGTCACCGTGCCGTCCGCTTCCGTCACGCGCACGCCATGCCCCGCCGCGTCAAATTCAATGTATTTGCCCTGTTCATCCGACAGGAGGTACCCGTCGCCCGACTCCGTGAGTTTCCACAGGTTACTCGCGTCCGTCAGCCAGTTCCCGTCCTGCTTGGTAAATTCCATGTAACCGCCGCCAGGAAGATTGACGGAAATCTCACCATGGAATATATCCATTTTATAATTGTAGTTATGGCTCCAGCCGTTGCCCAGCCCCGCCGCATTGCTCTCGCCCTGGCGGGAATTGTAGCTGCGCACGAAAGCCATCTGCTTGTCGCCTTCCAGCGAAAGATCCGTATACGACCAGTCCAAGCCGCCCGTGATCATATCCACCGGGTCGCCTGCAACACATCGCGCGATCGTGCTATTGCCCGTCAGCACACCTGTGGGCAGCTGTACAGCACTTGCCGCCATTGCGCGCATCTGCGCTGTAGTCAGAGATCCGTCCGGGTTACCACCCACGATCTCACCCTGCCCGTTATCCGGCAGCGTGAAAGAGATCGACTTCACCAGACCGCTGGTCAGGCCGATCACCGAGATCACATACTCACCGGGGGCCATGTAGCGGATGTCGTTTGCGCCGACGCAGACCCGCCCGTCCCAGGCGATAAAGTTATAAATCGTAGAAGCATCTTCGTCGATGGCGTCCATCAACATCGGCGTGCGGGCATCAAAATACTCATAGAATTCCCGGTCTACCTCGATACCCATCTTAAAGGCAAGCGCGGCGATCTCATCCGACGTCATGTGCGCCATGATTTCATCGGAATAACCGTACTCTTCTTGCACCTTGGCGGCAATATCTTCCGGGGAAAGGTCTTCCGCGGTCTCAGGGGTCGCGGCTTCCGGTGTCGGTTCCGGGCTCGGCTCAGATTCCGGCTCCAAAACCGCTTCTTCGTCAGGCTTATCGGTAGGGACGGGCGTATTTTCCGGTTCAGCAGACTCCATTGGAACAGGAGTCTCTGCCGGGATGGGCGTTTCTGTCGGAGTCGGTGTTTCTGCCGGTTCTTCCGTCGCCGCTGGCGTTTCTGTGGGAGTTTCCGTTGCTTCCGGCGTCTCGCTTGGCAGCACAGGGGGCTGCGTTTCTGTGGGTTCTTCGCTCTGTGCTGGCGCGGGCGACGAATCCGGATTCCCTTCCTCGCCTGCTTGCGCCGTAAGGTCTTCCTGAGGTTCTTCCGGTGCCGGTGTCTTATCGTCGTTTGCCGGCTCCGATTCGCCTGCCGCAGGTTCTTCTACAGCGAGCGTCTCCGCTTGGCTCTGCAGTTCGACTCCGCCTGCCAGTCCACCTGTCAAGCTCATGGTGTGGATGGCGCCCGTGTCAGAGGAAGCGCCAACTCCCATAGCGTCCGCAATATTTGACAGTGCGATCCCGGCCTGATCCCACATACTCATGGGCAGGCCGTTATAACCAAGGCCCGGAACGGCCCACAGTTCACGATAGTCCGAGCGCAAACCCAATTACACTTTTATTTCAAAGGGGGTCATGCCGCTCGGCTTATAGATCCGCTCGGAATCCGTGTATGCCGGCGTGATATGCTGCAAAAACGGAATGCCGACCAAAGCGCCGGATGTCGGGCCGATCACTTCGATATCCAATGCTTCCTCGTTGAACGGCCATGTAAACTGGAGATAGAGTTTGTCCCCCAGGTGCATATCTTTGGCCAACGCGTCGTCGCCGTAAGCGGCGGCAACAAGTTTATCGCCTTCGATAAAACTCATACGCAGCACGTCTACGTAATCTGTTGGAACGGTTTCCTCCTCTGCGGCGGCCGCCGGCAGAGGGATCATCCCGACCAGCAGGGACAGGCTCAGAATGATCGATAGGATTCTGGTACTAAGTGATTTTTGCAAGTGAATTCCTCCGTTCTTTTGATTGTCCGTTGTATTTCTTGCCGGTTGAGCAGATGCAGGGTTTTATCTGCACAAGGCTTTAAACCGCTAGCTGGATTGCTGATAGACCTTGCCATTTGCCTCAATGGAAATTATATTGCCACTCATGCTGAGCACTTCAGGGTCATGTGAAACTATTATTACAATAGACGATTTAGCCAGATTTTGTATGAATGACAACATTTGTTCCTTGATTGGTTTATCCACCCCGTTTGTAATTTCATCAAGTAAATATACGTCTGCAGATTTGGTTAAGGCTCGGATAAACGATATTCGTTGCTTTTGTCCAAATGAATAATCGCGCTGCTTCTCAGCGGTGTAGATAGCTTGGTCAAGCATTAGGGAATTTATAAATTTATTTATCAAATCCTTTTTGTCGGGCTGGATATTTTCTATACTCAAATTATCGCCAAGCGAGCCAGCAACGGTATAAGGCGGGAGAAAGGCATAACTAAAATGCTTGTCAAAAAACGAATCTGGCGCATCTTTTATATTGTACCCATTGACTGATATTGTCCCCTTATATGTCCGTATAATTCCATATAATGTTTCTAATAAGGTCGTTTTTCCGGAACCACTCGTGCCTTTCACTACATACAAAGTCCCACAGGAAAAGTGTAGCGTTGCATTTTTTAAAACATGCTTTCCATTCACAAAAACGGTAACATCACACATATCTATAGATTGAATATGTATGTCATTAATTGGAATTGCTTTTGTATCTTTGGCTTTAAGGCCGTTATAAAAAGTCACTATTCTGTCAATCGAAACTTTTGCGCTTTGCATATTAACATGCAAAGTTGTCAACCCAATAACGCATGAAAAGAATGAAGCAGAATAGCTGTTAAATGCGATAAATTGACCTACTGAAATTTTTTCTGCATATATCATGTGTAATGCAAGGATTACTATAATTGAATAAATAAAAACGTTGAGCAAAGAGGAATAAACGTTGCTGCCGTTTAAAAGCATAGCACGCTCAAAAGCACGGTTGTTAACCCGGTCAATTGTTGACTTGATTCGATCGACAGTCTTATTTTTCCATCCGACGATTTTTTCGCTTTTAAAGTTGTGGTAGAATGTTTGAAGCAGTGAAAGATATTCCACTCGTTCCATTTTCACTTGCTTTGTCTTGTGTTTTACTCTTTTCCCGAAGAATAGTTGCCCTAGAATCAACACGGGTATTGCCAATAATACAACAATTGTCAACGTAGCATTTATAGATAAGGAAAGGAAAAATAAAATTAGCATGTCAATTAGCGTATTGCTGACGCCGTATATTAATTTGGACAGTGATTGAACTACAGTTGAGCAATCATTATCAAGCCTTTCTACAATTTCGCCAACACTATATTCTTGCTGCTGCGAATAATTCATTGCCGATACAATATCCAACAAGCTGCATCGCAATTTCTTTTCAACATGCAGATTGCTTCTTGTGATGAATATCGACATAATAAACGACAAAATGCTCTCCAAAAGCAGAACTGTCACCAAAATAACTGTTTCATAATAAACGATGGAAGATCGTAAATCTATTCCATCAATCAAATAACCAGTTATCAAAGGCTGTATATATTGCAGAACAGAAGTCAGAAATAATAATAAACTAATGAATAACTTATATTTACTTTGCTTAAAAATAAATTTCAATATGCTGGATATACTTTTCATTCTATCTTGATCCTGTTTAATGCCAATGACTTATCTGGTAACGGCTCCAAATGGAGTATTTCATGTTCTTTTAAAGGATATTGTTTCATAAATTCCTCAAAATTGCAAATTTCTGATATTCTTGAAATTAAAGTGATTATTTTGTTTCGCTTCGAAGTGTCTTGATGATATCCGACAGCGATTTTAAAGCATATACTGTCTTCTGTTACACCCGAGTAATATGTTTCAAATCGTGTGTGTTGAAAGCCGAAACTAGAACCATAAGTGAATTGATAATCGTTGGAACGAGATAACTTGATGAAGACTGATTGAAGATACTCATAATTGCTGTGAGCTGAATCTTTGAGTTTCAAAATGACAAAAGGCGATTGTTGCCACTTATGTTTAAACGTGGGCTTGAGAACCGGAGATGAAACAAGTCGAAAAATCCCATTAGATGAAAGAGAAAGGGCCAATAGACTATTGTTGTGTAATATTTGATGTGTATATTGGCGCACAAAATCAAGATTGCGAGTTAGTGGGTTGTTAAGCAATATCGTTTCATAAAGTGTAAGCCCCGTGCCAGTCAACATGCGACTGCTTCGAAAGTACATTGCCAGTTTTTCAACTGATATGTGTGATGCTTGGTTAACATATAGTTTGATCATTCCTGCATTTGTAAGTTCCATGCCGTATTGGTACAACTTTAGTAAAGATGAATACACAATGACTACAATATTAGGGAACTCAAACAAGTGCGACAAGATTTCTGCAATAGGAAAGATGGGACCACATAATGTAATATCAATAATTAGAAATAACGGCTTTGGGAATTCATGATTTTTTGAATCTATTAAGGAACGCAAGAATTGTTTGAGATCCAACGCTTCCATACAATCCGAGTACCGAACGGGTTCCAAATAAATAACATCCCAAACATTCTTCCGTAGGTTTTCTCTAAAATCATGCTGGCTTCTGTTTATGGTGGTGTTGATTCCTAATGTTGAAAACATGTCAAGCAGATGACGCGTTTCAAAATACTCTCCCCACATACAGAGATTGCATGTGGGGAGTGAAAGTAAGCGACATACCGAAAGAAGAATAACCCAAAGGCAAGACATACCAGATCTGCATATTACCGCGTCGCTTTTCCACCTAGTCTGATCTTCCCACAATGATTTGAATTCAGACTCTAGGTTGTTGTAGTCAATATCTCTTTCATAAGCAAAAACCACATCTAGGCCAGCTCCTATAGCATTGCGCCGATGAAAGCCATCTGGAGACTTAAATGTTTTACTGCTTCTGTTGAATGCTGCAGACAACATGACTGATCGTAAGTTCGCTGAACAATCACTTGCTTGTAAGATTGATGATAAGTACGCTGGGCTACAACTCAAGTCTTCTTTTGACAAGAGATTGGATAGATTATTTGTCACCGGAAACACCGCTTCCTATAGTATTATTGGGATGATTCATAAGATAGTTGAGGATGACTCCGCTAATAATTTGGCCTTCGTTATTGTGACCAGGTATCAGTTCTACAACGTCAGTCCCTTTTATGTGTACACATGATAATATTGAATTGATAAGTTTATTGAGTTCTCGATAATTCAATCCTCCAGGCAAGGGAGTTCCCGTCGAAATGATTGTACTTGGCGATAGGACGTCAACATCAATTGTAATATAGTAGGGAATATCAGAATTCAATGATGAGAGAAAGCAATCGATGTGGTCCATAATTTCATCATCATACCACACATGGATTTTTTTACTACACGGTGGATCGTTAGCATATCGCCTTAATCCAATCTGCTGAATATCTTTAACTTTCTCATTCGTGACAAAAAAATTCATAAAATTGCCATGATACAAATCCTCAAAAGACAACACTTCCTTTTTCGAATAACAATCTGAATGTGCATCAAATTGGATAATGCCAATTTCTTTGACGGAGTCTAGAATTCCAGAAATAGATGCATAGCTAATGGAATGATCGCCCCCTATAACAAACGGTAATATATGACTGGTTGTTAGTATTTTGATAATATTCTTTAGATAGCCAAACATTTTCTTTTGGCTATCTGCCCCACACATAGATTTAATATTTCCAAGATCATATATACTAAGGTCAATCGCACTTTCATTAGTGCAAAGTGAAAATACAGTATTACTCGCCTCTCTTAAATAGTTCGGGGCATCTTTTGATCCCGTTTTGACGGATGCACCATGATCATAGGGCATTCCTATAAATGCAATTTTGGGTTTTGTAGAGTTTGCTTCTATTAGCTCTTTTAACGTAATCATAGGCGCACGGAAAAAGCCTTTTCTTCTATGCGCTAATAAGTCGTGCTGAACCAAATAATTTTCGCGTACAAGAGATGAGAAATAATCTGAGCATTTACTTTCATCCAACTTTGTAATATGGTTCAATGTTTTGACAATCGATTTTGCATCCATTGGTGTGGAAAAGTATAATAGTAGTGAATGCAAAGATGTGTCAATGCTCCAAGATGTATTGCTAATACAGTCAAACACGGCCCATTTCTTACTATCTATATATGTAAAAACACGGTTAGGGTTTGCTACGTAGTAGTCTGACACAATTATACCTCCAAGGGAAAGCGTTTGCTAACCGCATGTAAATGCAAAAAGAACAAGATGCCATATTGGTGATTAAAAGTGGTGCATCGGCGCAAACTTTGGGTTATACCTTAATAGGTGTCACTCAAAACAGCGTTTCCTGCGTTAACAAGTCTGAAATGAAATTCTAGGTAGCAGATAATTTGCTACTTTCTAAATAGAGCGTATACAGATTTCGATTTATTGGAATCCCTCAATGTTCGAGTATGGGTCGTTACATATTACCATGGCACATCATAACGAGGGCGCCCCATAGGGACGATGTCAATGTCCAAACCAAAGTCGCCGTCATCAGAAGGCGGATTAGTGGGGAGAGGCGGCGGTTGAATGGTGTCGTCGTCGTCGAGAGTGATAGACTCAAGCTTTTTCTCGAGTTCCCAAATATCCATAATTTATCTCCTTAAGTAGTGTGCAATATAGCACCTTGTTCCGTGTTTTGTAAAGAGGCTTAATTGTAGAGGCCTCCTTCTCTTAATGAGAGTTATCCAGAATGAGGTTGTTTATAATATAATATTCTTTGGGGGCAGCAATACCGTTGAAGTGCCTAATATTTGTCATAGTGTATCCTCCAAAGGGTGCCATAATGACCCTGTCACCTGCTTTTAGATGAGGAAGATAAAACAATTCTTTTCGATTTGTAATTTTATCATGCTTAATGTAACAGTCTTCTTCATAACATGAACATCCATAAATTATTGTGGGAACCCGCTCATTTTTTTCTGCCCCAACAAACTTTACTATTGGGGTTCCCCAAGGTGCAATATTCCATGCCGATGAATCAACAATTATGCATTGTTCGTTATTCGTGTTAAAAAAGACAGAGATTACAGTAGAAACTAAATACCCACACGGTGACACTAGCGCATCTCCGGGTTCGAGAATGACCTGCAGAGGTCTATTATTAATGGATCGCCACTGATTTATAATATGTACCAGGTCGTTGAATTCTCTTTCGATTCTCGGAGATGAATTGCGAAAAATGTGTGTTATACCACCACCCAGTATAATAGTTTCTACCGAGCAAAAGTATTCAGATAGTGCTAATAAGTATCTAAATACATAAATAGCCTTGGCTTTGTTTAATTGTCCTGTATGAGCATGTAATCGCTTTACTACAAGATTTGAACTACTTAAAATGCGATGAAATTCATCGTCGTTGATGCATAGTCCGAATCTGCTTCCTGCGCCCGTCGTTTCGTATGTATCCTTAATTGGAATTTTAATGCGCAAACCAATATCATTTGTGGAAACAGTTTTTTTAAAAAGTTCGATTTGTTCAACAGAATTTAAGTCTAGAATTATCCCTGAGTCAGAGAAAAAAATCATGTCATCAGCAGAATAATAGGGCGAGGTAGATGTGATTTTTTTAAAACCCGCAGATTTGGCAAGCTCATATTCATATTGACCAGAAACATCGCAACCATCCAACATCCTTGCGAGGTATTTTAGAATTGTTGGATTATACGATGCCTTAACAGCAAAATGAATCTCAAACGCAGAAAGTTCCCTTGCCAATACAGATGCAATAAGAACTAACTGATCAACATCATAGATAAGAGCCGGACTGGCGATTTGTTGTGCGAACTGCATAAGATTTGGCGAGTGCGTATTATATGCTTTTTCAATGCTGTCTCTTAGCATGATATTATAAATTCCTTATATATTGTTTCATCGAAAAAACCATTTTTAAGGTACACGGAATGAGCAACCGAATTGTCATTGTCATGTGTTAAATTTACATTACAGAAGCCATGCGTTTCATATACCTTTTGCAGCAAGTAGTGCAAAAGTTTCGTGGCAATTCCAAGCCGTCGATATGACTTCGCAACAGCCAAATACTCGATTCTCACTTCATTTGCAAAATTTTCGTTTGCAATTAAAACCCCGAGAGCCCTTTTATTGAAAATGTATAATACAAAACTGCACTTTGAATGCAATAATTCTTCTATCAAATCACGCGTGTTATCTACGTGAGGAAATCCATCCTTCAGCAAATTGATTGTGTCATCGAGTAAAATTCGGGACTCTGCGAGTTGTCCTGAAGATAAATATGCGATGTATGCAAAATCGAGGGGCGTTGGTGCGTTCTTTAACCAATCAAAGCTCATAACATGCTGTATAGAACGCAATTTACCACCAAGCTTCTCAAGTTCTGTGCGATATTCTATGTTTAAATTATGAACAAAGACATGAAATTCTTTTGGAATAATTTCTTTTGCGAATAAAATAGATAAACGAATGGCTGTTTTATAATAGATGGATTGTAGGGTAACAGGTCCCCATAATACTGAATAACTACCATCGCGAAGTAAGCCCATGGCTCCGACAGGGTTGGCATTATGAGTCAAAATGTAAACAGAATTTGCCATAGATGAATCAGGGTATTCTGCGTATTCTTTTTCTAATGCTTCAAAAGAGTGCAGGCGCGGGTAGCCGAGCTGCTGCTCTCCAGATACAGTCTTCAAGAGAAGACGACTCAAAAACGGTTGGTGACATGGCAAATATTTTATAATTTCTATGATTACACCTCCGTCAAATATGAGTGATCTTGAACAGAGCTTGTCTATAAAATTTTCATATTAAATACCATCGAAGAGACGGTGCCACTTTAGGCTAACTTGATTTTTAAATATCGTTATCAAAATCAAATTAAAGCATGTCAGATAGATGAAGGCATGCCACTTACTTCGTACAACATGTCACCCTGTGTAAAAACTTCTATTATTGTCATACAGACGAGAATCTGCCGATTCCGTGAGTAACGGCCAAATGATTGCACGGCCACCATTATCAGAACGGTTCACGGTAAAATTAACATTTGCGGTAACCATCATGTAATATCCGGTATAGCCGGCGCGAGTGCCAATCAAAAAATTCCAATCAGTACCCATAGTGTTGGCATTCATAAGATTCACAACACGCCCTTGATAAGAAGAACCAGTTGTCCCGTTGATATTCAACCGATACCCACTTGCGCGTTGGGACGATAAGCGGTGGAAAAGGTAGGATAGCCATGACACAAGATATCGCGAGGGCCAGACATGCAGTCAAAAGTTTCTTGCGCAGGGTTTTCATCACGTAAAACATCCTTTTCACGAGATTTTGTGATTTGGGTTGGTTTCGGAGCGGAAATCATCGCCTGCACGCTGGTGACGGCCATTACAAGTCGTAGTCAGTTCCCGGGTTCGCTGACCCTTTCCTGTATGCGCACCATAGCATATTGTACACAAAATTTCCATAAAAATGTCACAAAAGCAAAAAATACAGCACGAATGCAAAAACGCCCTGCTGCGGATGACGAATCCACAGCAGGGATTGAGTGCTTTAATTATCTATATCCGGCCAGTCAGCGGTAAAAATAAACCGGCCATCCTTGAATGAGAAGGTGTATTCAGCATGGTACTTGTCCAAAATATCCTCCACGTTGCGCAAACCGTAGCCGTGCAGCAACGGTTCCGGCTTGGTCGTGGCGATCTGCCCGCCTGTGATTTGGACCGGGAGGCTCGGATTGATGATGGAAATGGACAACAGCCCTTGCCCATACAGGATCTGGACGCTGACCCAGCGCTCGGTTTCCGGCATCTGGCTACAGGCTTCCATGGCGTTGTCGAGCAAATTGGCAAGCACAATGGTCACATCTACGCGCGGTAGTTTCAGCGCCGAGAGATCATTCACGCGAAACCGCATGTCGATCTTCTTTTTCTGTCCCGCATAGCCTTTCTGGTTCAGAACAGCATCAATGGCGGCGTTGTGCGTGTTGATCAACAGGATGCGTTCGCTCTGGTGGTCTTTCATTTCTGACAAAAACGCCTTTGCTTCTTCCAGATCTCCTTGTTCCAGAAGTCCCGACAGCGTGGAAAGCTGCGCACGGTAATCATGGGTCATTTTCCGTTGCCCGGCGTATGCCTGGCTTAACGCCTGTATGTTTTCGTCCTGCACGTGGGCGCGTTCCGCAGCGGCCACCAGTTTTTCCCGGTTTACGGCGCTCTGCTCCAGGTGATCGAGCAGAAGAAGGGCCACCACATCTACCACGTCGAGGATCAGTAGGCAAATCTGCCATATTTGCTGTTCATTGGGAAATGTGTAAATCTGCCAAATGATAAGCAGCGTACTCAGAGGGAAAACAACGGACAACGGTACCCAGGCGCGGGCCTGTTTGCCAACGGATAACGGTGAGTGGTACTTTCTGACCACCAATGCAAGAACAAGAAGTACAAGAGGCCGAAGTAGAAATATCGCGGAATAGAGTGAGATGTTCCAGACGTATTCTTTATATGTCAAGTTCAGAGTATACATGCATAAGGCATCAAGCCAGTAAGCCGAGGAATACAAGACCGCATAGTTCGTTACGACAATAAACAAACGGCGATCCCAACGACTTTGATACAAAATAGCACACAATACATAATGGGCCGCCACCTCAAAAAATATTTTCAGCGCATAGCCACGACCACTACCCACAAAGATGGAGAATATGGAAGATACTACGATGGCTGTACATACAAAAAAACAATGGGCAGAGCCACTCCGTTTACGAGGAAAGAAAGAATCAAATAATACAATCTCAATCCATATAGAAACGATGTTTCCGATTAGACTGAGCAAATTTCCCCAAAGTTCTACCATATCTGCTGCGTCTTCCAGTCGACAAATTTTTGCTGATTTTTGCGGTAATTACGGGCGCTCGCCTTCAAACTTTTTCCCGTGGTTAAAACAGCGCCGGTGCTTTGCAGCGATTGCAGATATGCCATATTGACCAGAAACTGTTTATGGATGCGCAAGAACCCCTGTGGGAACAACAGTTCTTCCAATTGGGCCATCGTCAGCCGCGTGTATAGTTCTTCTTTCGACCAGCCGATCATATGCAGGCACTGTTCGTGTCCTTTGCTTTCCACATAGGCAATTGTCTGTACGGGAACCGGCATACTCTCGCCCTCGCAAAAGATCTCGACTTTTCGTTGCCGGTTGCGGCATACGACAAGCGCATCTGAAAAATAGCCGGGCAGCTTTTGGTCCAGTTCTGCTTTGGGCAGATAGCGGAAAGCATCCACTTCGTAACCCTCCGGGGCATACTCGCTGAAATTGGTCACCAATATCAGGACCGCCTCGGCGTTGTGCTTCCGCATGATCCGGGCCAGTTCAATGCCGTTTTTAGTTCCCAAATCAATATCCAGAAAAAGAATATCGAATTTTGTCAGTTCCCCGGCGCTCATAGCGTTCACATCCGTCAGGCACTGCACATTCAAAGACTTGGGCGAATAGGTCGGCAAGGCTCGTATCTTTTTCGCCATGTCCTGTGCGAAAGCAGCGTCATCATCGCAGATCAAAATGTGCACCATACTTCCCCCTATGGTGGCATACTTTCCGGCAGTAAGATGTCTCTGTGTTTTCAAAATAGTGAATCCTCCTGAATTTGTCAAGGCGTCGAAAGTGATTTTCTTATGATATACCACAAATCTGGTGAAAGTTCAATTATTAACCAGATTCGTGGTCGCCAAAATTGTAAACTATAAGCATGCAGGGAGGGAATCATGCTTATGGTGGATGAATTTGGAGCGCGGATTGTAAAACTTCGAAAGGCACGAAATCTTACGCAAAAAGCGCTGGTTGACCGTACCAAAGCTCTTGACCCCAATTTACGTTTATCTGCCTCTGCTCTAGGCAATTATGAGAGAAATGAAACCATACCACGCCTTGCTGAAGCGGTAGCTCTGGCAGATGTGTTAGACGTTTCGTTGGATTTTCTGTTAAGAGGAGAAACGTACCGAACCCTGCCGCTTAAAAATCTTACGGAAGAACAGGCACAGTTGCTTTTAGATTTATCTGTATATTTTCGGCAGCAAAACCGTCCAGACCGAGAGATGAAGAGTTCGGAACCCACCACAGAGCAGGTGGCGTTATTCGTGCGGCTGATGAAAGAAATGTTCGAATAAACAGTATGCGGCATGACGTTTTTTGCGTTCATGCTGTATTTTTTGCATTCGTGCAGTTTTCTTGGCGATTTTCTTCCAGAATTGATAAAATAGCAGCATCAGGAGTTGATCCCAATGGAGACTTTGGCAAAAGGCGTGACACACTTTTTCCTGCAAAAGCATTACATTGAACCTGACCAAGCCGAATGGTTTCAATACGGTCTTACTCGCCGCATAATGGGAACTTTTACCTTCCTTCTGCTCCTCCCTGTCGGAGCCATTCTCGTCGGCTGGATCGGATCTTTCCTCTACCTGTACACCTTCCGCTTTCTGCGAACACGGACCGGCGGTTACCACGCGAAAACACCGCACGGCTGCCTGTTGACCTCACTTGCTACTATGTTCGCGGCGCTGACCCTGGCAAAAAATCTTCGTTCGCCGCTTCTCATAGGCGCTGTTTTGTTTGCCGCAGCTCTGTGCATTTTTGTACTGGCACCCGCCAATAACGCTTCACTCCACCTGACAGCCAATGAAATCGCCGCCATTCGTCCAAGAGTCTGGCTTCGCCTTGCCTGCGTTGTCCTTATTAGTTGCCTGATGCTATACATCTGTGTGCCACTGGCAAGTTGTGCTGCTGTCTCACTGTTGGTGGTTGCCGTCATGCTTGTATTGGCAAATTTGGGCCTTGGCGCACAGTAATGCGCTTTGTAAGCATTTGACTATTTAGGAGGAAAACTACCATGAAAACAAAAGAACCGTTTGCACAAAGTATGATCCACAAGGCCGCGCAAGCAATCGTTCGCCGGGAACTCTATGGCTGGCCGCCGGATTCTAATTGGGGCATCTACCAGCCTCACCGACCTGAGAAGCCCCTGCCTCCCCGGCCACAGGACAAAAAGTAAGCAACTACGTGATCTTCCCCCCTCGCGCCCGCCGCATCCAGTATGCGGCGGGCCTTTTCTTTTGAGGCATGAAATATTTTTGAAGTTTTTTGAAAAATGTATCAAAAGTTGAAAGGTTAAGGCGCTAAGATGGCTCCATAGCAAAGCAAAAGGAAGTGAACCCACGGTGCGGCCGAATGAGCGGCGCAGAAGAATCATCGAGATATTAAATCTGCGCCGCCATGACACCATGCAGAATCTTGCACATGAATTCGGCGTATCACGGCTCACGATCTACCGGGACATACTAATTTTGGAAGAAGAATATCCCGTGGTCCACACCTGCGGACGATCAGGCGGGATCGGGCTGCCAGACGGCTACTACCTGAGCAAGCGATACCTTAGTCCCCGTCAGGCAGACGCAATCCGACGCAACCTTGACGTCGTATATCCGAACGACCGCGAGATCTTTCAAAGTATCCTGGATGACTTTGCTTGGTCCGGCTGAGCCGGGTCTTCACCTTGACAACTTCATACCCAGCACGGCAGGTACGTTCCTGCCCCAGCGAGCGACACGGGAGGGTGCGCCGGGACGTGCGAAGGCGACTTCGCACCGAGCGATTTGACCCGTCCCCCAAGCGGCCCCGGCGGGCTGCCTTGCCACGACCTGGGGCAGGCCCCACAATGATACGCCTGCAGCCCCGCGCGTCAGACGGGGTGGCCGAGCCCCGGTTGCGATCCTTAGACCCCGGCAGAGCCAGTGAGCGGCTGCCGCCAGCAGCCCGCCTGCCGTGTTCCCGATGCCAGGGGTGCACGCGGCAAATTTGGCGTACATATTATTACTTCTTTTTCTTCTTTTCCGACTTCAACAACCCCATGTGTTGATGTCGAACCCGTGCGGCGCAGTGCGTCAAACCACTGCGCCGTATCATTTTGCCATCAACCGAACGAATCGAGGGTGATTGTTTGAACGAAATAGGACCCATCGGCTACGAAGCCGCGCACACGCACGCGGAACGGCTGTTCCGCCAACTGCTGCCCGCCTGCGGCCTCACGGTGCGGGAAGGGCAAATCAAACTCTGCCACGCCATGATCGACGCTCTATATAATAAGGAAGTTGCCCTGTGCGATGCCGGCGTCGGCCTCGGCAAAACCTATGCCTACCTGGTGGCCTGCATCCTGTGGCAGCTGCAACGCCCGCGCCCGCTGCGTTCCCCGGTGGTGATTTCCACCGCCAGCGTGGCGCTGCAAGACGCGATCTTGCAGGAATACATTCCGTTTCTTTCTCGCGCTTTAATACAAAACGGATATATTGGCACGACCATACGCGCTGTACTGCGCAAGGGCAAAGAACGGTTCGCCTGCGACCTGCGTTTGCAGGAGCGGCGGCTGCAAATCGCCCAACGTGGCGAGCGGTTTGCCCACCGGGCCGCGCTGCTGCGCGAAGCCGGCCGCTGCCTGGACCTTGACCATGTGGCGGGGCTGTCCCGCTATGACCGCCGGCACATCTGCGTGCCAACGCACTGCGACCGCCGCTGCGCCGAGCGGGAAAGCTGCCGCTACCAGCAATACCTGCGCGAATCCAACGGGCCAACGATCACGATCCAGGTCTGCAACCATAACTATCTGCTGGCAGATGCCCTCCACCGCCAAAACGGATGGAAACCATTGCTGCGGGACTACCAGGCAATGGTCGTCGACGAAGCCCACCGCCTGCCCGAAGCCGCGCAGCAGATGGCAACCTGCCGCCTGTCTACCCAGGGGCTGGCCCAGTTGGCGCAGCAGCTCAGCGGCCTGCACCTGACCCGTGCGGCGCAGCAGGTAACGGCCAGCGCGCGGGCGTTGGCGGGTGTATACGCGCCACAGCAAAACGAAGCGAATGCCGGGCATGGCGACTTGCCGCCCGTGCAGGTGCCATTCACCGTGACCAAAGACGGGACTCTCGCGCTGGCAGCGCTGCAAAAGACGCTTGCCGAAATACAAGATACATACCGCGCACGGCTGACGCTGCCCCTACTGCATCAATTGCAGGAAATGCGCGCCCGTGCCGCCGCTTTCGCCCGGCCGGATGACGCTACGGTCTGCTATGTAGAGTACAGCGGCATAAAAACGTTGCCCGGTCTTTCGCATCTGTCGCTTTGCGCTGTGCCGCGCGACCTGCCCCGCCAGCTCTACGATCTGCTGTGGCGGCAGGAAAAACCGGCCGTCTTGACTTCCGGCACGTTGGCGGCCGGCGGCTTCGCCCCGGCGCGACGTCAGCTGGGGCTGGAGGGCGGCACGCCTGTGCGAACTTTGCAGGTGCCTTCGCCGTTTGACTACCCGCACAACAGCCTGCTGGTATTTCCGCCGCCATCGCCGGGCGGGCAAAAGAAACAGACTTCCCACGAATGTGTAGCCCGCCAGATCGGGCAGCTCGTCCGCGCTGCCCACGGGCACACGCTGGTGCTGTTCACGTCGTATGACCAGATGGGCCATGTGTACGAGCAGCTGCAAGGCAGGCTGCCGGTGCCGCTGTTCCAGGCCCCGCGCGGCGCGCAGCAGTTTGTGGAGCAGTTCAAGCAGTGCCCCAACGCCGTACTGCTGGCGGGCGGCCCCTGTTGGGAAGGCGTGGATTTCCCCGGCGATGGGGTCTCGCTGCTCGTGATCGTGCGGCTGCCGTTCCCGGTGCCGGACCCGGTACGGGAAGCCCGGCGGGAACAATACCCCAATCTGCACAGCTACATCCAGACCGAGATCGTGCCCGAGATGCAGCAAAAACTGCGGCAGGGGTTCGGCCGCGCCATCCGCACCGAGACCGACAGCTGTGCGGTGGCCATCCTGGACCCGCGGGCAGCGCCCGGCGGGCGGTACCACAGGGCTGTGCTGGACGCGCTGCCCGCCGGTATCCCGATCGCAACCAACATAGAAGATATACAAACCTTTCTCCGGGCTCGCAAAAGCCCGGATTTCTTTTTGCCAGACTTTGAAAATGACCCGAAGCAGTCGGATTCTAAGACGAACACAAAATAACCAATACGGGAGGAAAAACAATGCGCGCTATCTGTTTTATCCAGGAAACCAAAGATTCCGATTTGACCCAGCGCCAGCAGCAACTCATCTGCCACCGCGCCCTGCGCAAGCTGCTGTGGCCCTGCGTGTGGGAACTGTTCGCCCAGGCCGGCACCGAGGAACAGCCGATCTCGCTGCGGCCCGGCATGGTGGATCTGATGCGCGCCGCCGCGGCCGGCGAGGTGGATGTGCTGATCGTCACCGACATCCCGCACCTGCATTGCAGCCGCGCCGAACTGGACGGGCTGCTCATGTCGCTGCTGCAATACGGTGTTCACACGTTTGGCGCGAACGACGGCCAGTGGATCGAACCGGGCGGACGGCACTGGATGGTGCTGCCGGGGTATGACGGAGAGTTGTACGAATGAGCACTGCGAAGGAAGTTTTGCATCACCCGCGGGCCTGGGTGTATGCGCGTGGCGTCAGCGGCAGCCCTGCGCTGCATGAACGGTTCGATGCATTGCGCCGGAGCGCGCTGCGGGGAGGGTACGAGATCGTCGGCCAAAGCAGCGATGCACGGCAGCGGATTGCCGTGTGGCATCCGGGCCGCGCGGCGCTGCTGCGCGCTGTCCGCAAAGGTTTGGTCGACGACGTGTTCGTCACCCGGCTTTCGCAGTTTTCCAGAAAGCGCAGCCGGCTGCGCCGCATTTTGGTGCGGCTCCAGCGCAAGGGCGTTTGTGTACACACGACCGAGATCGACTTGCGGTATGATTTGTACCGCCACGGGCTGGACGGCGTCCTATTATAATAAGGTAGAGATAGTTCACAGTTTGAGGGAGAACCTACACATGAAAACGGTGAAAGAATTGCCGGACGGCAGAACAGAAGTGGCGACGATCATCCATGGCTGCAACGTGACGGTCGTATTTGCCAGAGAGGACGACCCGGAAACCATGAAAACCGTCACCGATTTGATCATGAGCGCCTATGCCGAGCGCCGGGCGCGGGAAACACAGGGGTAGAGCAAAACCGGGAGCAGACCTTTTCCAAGAAGGCTGCTCCCGGTCTTTTTTACTTTTGAGAGTGGATAAAACGTCAATTTCATGCCATTGATTCGGGCATTCTTTCTCCGTTATGGTGATAGCTATTCGGCGCGTCCTATAGTATGGTTGTGGTAACGGGGAAGCGCCCCGCAACACAACGATACAGGGGAAAACGATGATCTATACCAACCAACACGGAGAACAAATCGAGATCTCTCAGGCCGACCAGCAGTGGCTGGACGATGCCTATTTTACAGCACTGCAATGCCGCCTGCCTGCGGACGCCAAACGGGCCGCACTGGCATACCGGGTCTCCACCAAGGGCCAGGTCGACCACGATGACATCCCGATGCAGAAAATTGCCTGCCGCAAGTTTGCGCAGCAGCAGGGGTGGCGCGTGGTGCAGGAGAAGGCCGAAAAAGGCGTGTCCGGGTCCAAGGTTTCCGCCAGCAAACGCGATGTGATCCAGGAACTGCGCACGGCGGCCAGCAACAAAGAATTTGACATTCTGCTCGTCTATATGTTCGACCGACTGGGACGCATCGAGAGCGAGACGCCGTTTGTGCTGGAATGGTTTGTCCAGCACGGTATTGAGATGTGGAGCACCCACGAGGGCCAGCAGCGCATCGAGAGCCACGGCGACAAGCTGATGAACTACATCCGCTTCTGGCAGGCGGCGGGAGAGAGCGAGAAAACGTCGATGCGCACCCGCGACCGTATCCGCCAGATCGTCTCGAGCGGGCACTATGCCGGCGGCTTTGTGCCCTATGGATACCGTGCCGTGAACAAAGGGCGGGTCAATAAGCGTGACCAGCCGGTCAAAGACCTGGAGATCGACCCGGAGGAAGCCGCCTGGGTGCGGGAAGTATTTGAGAAGGTGGCCAACGAGGGAGCCAGCGGCTATGCGATGGCCCGGATGCTCAACGAACGCGGTCTGCGCACCCGGCAGGGGGCGAAGTTCCAGTCGGTCAATATCCGCCGCCTGATCCGCCATGAAGGATACACCGGATATATTATGACCAAAGCGGCAAGGTCGGAGTTTATGCCGCAGCTGCAGATCGTAGATGGCGATCTGTTCACAAAAGCGAACGAAAGGATGGACAGCCGCTGCAAAAATGCGGCGGAGAATAAAAACGCTGCCAAAAAGAGCGGCAACCCAACCTTGTTGGCCGGCATCGTCGTCTGCGCACATTGCGGGGCGAAGATGTCGGCTTTTCTGCATACGGACCGGTATAAGCTGGCCGACGGAAGCATCCGGGAAAAGGTGCAGGCCAAGTACAACTGCTACCAGCGCGGGCAGCACCTGCGGGAATGTGATGGACAGTCGCTGTATCTTGCCGAGCGGGTGGATGGGGTCGTGTTGGCTCTGGTCGATCAGATGTTCCAGCAAATCAAGCAGGAACCCTACGACAGAAGCATCGAGCAGCGCATCCGCCAGCAGGACGCTGAATGGAACCGCAAAAAGCAGGCCGCCGAGAAAATGATCCAGGCAGCCAGACACAAACAGCAGCGGTATGAGGAAGAGATCGTCCGCTGCCTGGATGGGCAGAGCGCCTTTGCGGAAGCCACGCTGGCGCGCCTGATCCAGCAGGCCGAAGCCGAGGTGCGGCAAGCGAAAAATGAATATGCCGAGTTGCTCAAGAACGATTCCAGCCGCACCACAGTCCAGCAGATCCGCAAATACTACGATGAGTTCCTCGGCTGGGCCAATGAGTTTGACCTGGCATCTATCCCGCGAAAGCGCACCATTCTGGCGCAGCTGCTGGAAAAGGTGGAAGTAGGGAAGGGGTATCGGGTCAGAATCGTGGTGAGGGGGAGCTATCAGCAATTCTTAAAAAGAGAACAGGAACTGGACGGACAAAGCTGATAACAGGGCCTCACAAACAGTAGATAACTACTTATCATAGGCACAACGCCTTATAGAAAAATTTTCCTTACTTATATTAGGGGAGAGGTTCAAAACTGTGGCGCTTTCCCAGTGGATATAGAACGGCTTTGAAAGTAAATCATTAAGTTTTTTACAGTTTCATCGCAAAAACAAGAAAAATGTAAAAAAGAATCTGTAGGGGGTTGAAAGTGGCCACAAAAAGAGATATTATAGAAGCATAACTATGTATTCTACCATTGATATGATCAATTTGACAAAGAAGAAATATAAAAGTGAATATGAGTAAGGTGATATGTACGACACTGCAATGCGCAATGGCGGACCAATTTCGTGACCTAAAATAGGGAAGACTGGCAACGCTGCTGTGGGCGGGGTTGTCGGCTTTTGTCTTTTTTGTCTGAATGTTTATGCGGTCATTTCACCTTACCAAAATAAGGGAGTGCCATATAGATGGGTCAACACACAGTGCTGGGAACAGGCATATCGTTTATGTGCTATGTTTCGGCATATTTGTTTTTCGCTTATTCAGTTTTAACGAATAACGAAGGCTGGATAATGGTAAGCGCACTAATCTATTTTCTTCCGGCGCTCGTTGAACTTGGCGAATCCTTTCAGAGCGAAAGAACCAGTTCAAAGAAGGCTTTTATATTTAAAACTGGTTGTTTCTTTTTAGGCGTGATTTATCTTGCGCTCATCCTTTTCGGCCTCAATGTAAAAAAAGAAGCGATGGATGAACCGCTATGGATAGTGTATCGATTGATGATGGCAGTGTTGCCGGTAATTTATATCGTCCATCGAGCGATTCCCTTCTTTACGACACTGATGCAAGTGTACAATAGATCACGAGGTGCAGAACGACAACAGGGGTGAAAGATAGTAACCCCGTGATAAGCTGAAAGAGCTTTGTTTTGGCTATACTAGCTCTACAAAATTCTCGAATAATTGGCTGATCAATTAATTAGAATGGTAATGACAAAAGGTGTGGTGCAATAATGATTAGTGACAACTTGTTTTTTGAGATGTTGATTGTTGTTGTTGTCCTTATCATTGCAATTGCTATTGTTGTAGTTATTTGCCACAATAAAGTGTTGAAAAACAAGGATAATGGCGCATGTTCAGAGCCGTTGAATGGTGATGTAAAGTTGGATGACATGAGCGCAGATAAAATAACGCTCTGTAATGTGGACATGTCAAAAACTAAGTTCTCATTCTAATTCAAGTGTCTTAACTAGGGAGAGCGTGGCATGAAACCAGAGATATATGATAATATCTGGAGTGGACTCATAGAACCAACATATCAGTCTTTTGAAACCAGGGACGGCGGGTTGGTTTTGCCTCAACAGGCGAAGGATGAGATTAAAGTTTTCTATGATGAGCTTATTAGCTATGCAAAAAAGCATTATATGGCTGCAGAGACGGAGCGTCTAAATAGGCACAAAGTAGCTGCAGCGATGATGATTGCGATTTTAAAAGCAAAGCCGATAAAAAAAGCAGATCCACTTTTTTTTAAGGAAAACAAGGAAACGGGTAGGTTAACTCCTTGGCCGTTCAATGAAAGGTTGGCAGTAACGGTAGGCTTTTCGGTTCTACATGGCTTTATTATGGAGCGTTTAAGTAAGGCCGCAAGTGAATATGATAAAGAAACAATTAAGCAGGAACATTTGGAAACTGTTTGCAAACAAGATGCAATAATATTTGCAGATGGGATTCCAATTGATGAAGAAGATCAGAAAAACCTGGTTTGGGAATTGTATCAAGTGCGGTTAGACGGTGCGTATAATTTACTTACACTTGCGCATATCCTTAAAGACGTGGAGCGATTGGCGAGGTATGATTATTTTTTGAACCATAAAAACGAAGAGCCGGGTTTCTTTGTTTTGAAAAGTGATAACAGTAAAATTGAAGAATTTTAATGCTGTTTTAGTATATTGTTCAGTAAGCAACAGCTAAAGTGAAAAGAGTGGCAGGACACCCTATTTTTGGAGTCCTGTCGCTCTTATTCGTTGTAGTTTCAAAACAGGCGTTTTGTAATATAATGTTACACGTGTCGTATGCGCAGAATTTCCTATTCCAATACCTGTATATGTGTGTATTTCCTTCGTGACATACGAACGCCCCTTGTATAGGTTTATTGTCCTACACAGGGGGCGTTTTGTCTAATGTCCGTTTTTACTGGTTCGGCTTAGGGGGTGGCCTGTGGTAAAAGTATGGTTATCAGACTTTTCAGTGTTCCCTTTAGGGAGCGAACACAGGTATATCAGGCCCTTATAGGCCCCGTTTAAACCATCCGCTCAACAGGAGGGTTTGATTACAAATTTGCTATCTATAAAACCTCAAAACCTCGCGAGGACGTTACCGGTTCCACGGTTGACACTAATAACTTTTACTGATTCTAGCGGGTGTGGTTTCTTCAAAAAAATGGACCCGTTTTCGTCAAAGACGTACTCGCTGTTAAATGGAATCGGAGATTGGGGAGTATTTTGAATTTGGAATTTAAGGCACTCTAAATTATAAGAGCCGCAATAGTCGTTACGGTGATTTATATTCTCAGGCACAAAACTAAAAAGTGGGTGTCCGAAATTTTTGTCAACGGCATCCAAGACGTCAAAAATGTTGTAACTAACGTTTCCATTACTATCTTTAGATGGCGTTCGCATGATTATAATTTTCACCTCCTTTACATTACTTTATATGATACCATGCTTTTCTGAAAAGGTCAATCTGTTTTTGTTTTCAAAGTTTGCCTGCCACAACAAAGAGGCAAGGATGACGCACTCGTGTTAACAAAAGGGGTGGAGTTATGCTTATCATATACTAAAGAAGATAGATGACTATCTTCTTTAGACTATTTGAAAGATTGGGAATCATCAAGGAAGGGACGTTCCCACTATTTTTAAATCCTAAAAATAGGATGTGATGGCGTGAAAGAGCCTGGCGTCCTTATAGATGTGTCTGATGATTATGGCGAATAAAAACGACGCGCGCTGCAATTGCATCGTAGCAATGAAGATAGTGCTTTTGCTTGAACTATAAGTCTTTAAGTGAGAGGGAAAATAAACGGTTGTTATGTATGCCGTTCTTGTGCTTTAGTGCGAGTCGTTTGGGAGAGCAACTGACTCTTAATCAGTGGGTCCTGGGTTCGAGTCCCCGATGGTGCACCATATCATGCAGATCCGAACGCGCTTTTTGAAGGTGCGTTCGGATTTTTTTGTTGCTTATTTTGACTTCCGGGGCCCGGCCTGCGGGGGGAAGAGGGCTTTTCTGGGGCAGAGGTGGTTGCGGGGGCAGGCAATGCATGGTAGAATGAAAAAAATGCCGGCGCGGCCGGGTGAGAAGGGGGCGCGGGATGGAACACAACAAGCGGCGACGGGGCTTTTTCTGGCGGCTGCCGTTGCGCCGTAAGATCGGCGTGCTGGCGCTGGGCATCGTACTGCTGATGCTGTCCACCGGCGTTGTCAGCATCCTGCTGGTCACCCGCAGCACCCACACCATGCAGAACATCCTGAACGACAACCAGCTCAGCTACAATCTGCAGCAGGCGGTGGCGGACGAGGCCCACGCCTTCCGCACGCTGATCCAGGCGCCCGGCGTGGAGGCGCGCCAGGCCTTTGAGGATGCCGCCGCCGAGACCGCCCGCTGCCTGGCAGAGATCCCCTTTGACTACGAGCTGACCGGCGAGGCCCGCTATGAGGTCACCTGGACCATCCGCAGCAGCTACGAGACCTATTGCAGCCGGCGGGACGCTGTGCTGGCCATGGATCCCGCCGCCGACGGCTATATTGACGCGCTGTACGACGTCTACGCCATGCAGGAATATCTTTCGCAGTACTGCGGCGAGCTGACCGCGCGGGTGCTCCAGGCCGGCAACGACACCTACAACGCCGAGAGCAGCCGGGTGGTGCAGCTGCCGCTGGTGCTGACCGGCGTGCTGCTGGCGGCCACCATCCTGCTGCTGTTTGTGCTCTATTCTGCCATGGGGGACTTGTTCCGCGGCCTGGGGCAGCTGGCCCAGGCCTCCCGCAACATTGAGCAGAACAACTTTTCGGACCCGGACCTTGCCTGGGAGAGCGACGACGAGATGGGCCAGCTGGCCCGCGCGTTCAACAAGATGAAGCACGCCACCCAGGAAAACCGCGCGATGGAGGAGCGCCTCCACCGCGAGGAGCTGGGCCGCATCGACCTGGAAAAGCGGTTTGCCGCCGCCCAGTTCCGGGCGCTGAAAAACCAGCTGAACCCCCATTTCCTGTTCAACACCCTCAACACCATCGCCCGCATGGCCAAGATCGAGGGCGCGCCCACCAGCGAGCAGATGATCGTGGCGGTCAGCAACCTTTTGCGCTACAATCTGCGCACCAACGACCCGCTGGTGCCCCTGGCCCAGGAGCTGAAGGTGGTGGAGGATTACATCTACATCCAGCACATGCGCTTTGGCGACCGGGTGCGCTACCGGCTGGACTGCCGGGCGGACACCACCACAAAGGTGCCGGTGTTCCTGTTGCAGCCGCTGGTCGAAAACGCCATCCAGCACGGCCTGTCCAGCCAGGAGAACGGCGGGGCCATCTGCGTCTGTGTGCGCAGCGTGCAGGACCGGCTGCGCATCGCCGTTACCGACACCGGCTGCGGCATGACGCCGGAACAGCTGGCGGCGGTGCGCCAGGCCATGGTGGTGGGCGACAACGCCAAGGGCATCGGGTTGTGCAACCTGGCGCGGCGCATCGGCGGCATGTACGCCGACGGCCGGGTGCAGGTGTACAGCAAGGCGGGCTGCGGCACCGCCGTTGTGATGGAGTTCGGCACGCTGAAAGAGCTGTAACGGGCCGCGGTACGGCCCAAAAAGGAGGAGAACCATGTACCATATTCTGGTGGCGGAGGACGAGCGCATCGAGCGCATAGCGCTGGTCAAGGTGCTTTCCGACGCCCTGGGCGAAGGCTATGCCATCCACGAGGCGGAAAACGGCCGCCAGGCGGTGGAGCTGTTCCGGCAGCACCCCATCGGTGTGGCGATTTTGGACATCGAGATGCCGGTAATGAGCGGCATCGACACCGCCCAGATCATCCACAGCGAGGCGCCCGACTGCGCCATCCTGTTTTTGACCGCCTACGACCGGTTCGAGTATGCCCAGAACGCCATCCGCGTCCGGGCGCTGGAGTATCTGCTCAAACCCTACGACGACGAGGAGCTGCTGGCGGCGGTGGAGTCCGCCATCCACCGGCCGCTGCACGGCCGTGCCGCCCCGCCGGCCGCCGAGCCCGCCGACGACGGCGCCGACCCCCGCGCCGACATGGCGGCTGCCGTGGCCGCCCGCATGCTGGACTTTATCCGCACCCACTACCAGCAGGAGATCTCGATGCAGGACGCCGCGCGGGCGCTGAACTACTCGGAGCCGTATTTCTGCCGCATTTTCAAGCAGCAGTTCGGCCGCAGCTTTACCGCCTACTTGTCCGCCTACCGCGTCGAGCGGGCGCAGGAGCTGCTGGCCCAGCCCACCGTCAGCATCAAGGACGTGGGCAGGCGGGTGGGCTACCCGGACGCCAACTACTTTACCAAGGTGTTCCGCCGCATCACCGGCCAAAGCCCGTCGGAATACCGCGCCGGCCGGCTGTAAGATGCCCGGCGGGGCCGCGCCGCCCCAGACAAGTCCGCCCGTCGGGCACAAAACGGAAATTTTGCACTTTACACAAACAACACCCCCAACATTTGGTCAAAATGTTGGGGGTGTTTTGTGCTGGTTGCACAAGGAGATAAAATATTCCCCATTTTACAAAAATCTTACGATACCATTGGCCGGGCGGCGCCCGCTATAATAAAACCGTAAACAGGGCCGTGCCGCGGCGCGGCCTGACCTGCGGAACGCCGGCGGGGGACGCCCCGCCCGGTTTCCGGCGACTGGTAACGGGAGGAGGTCTGGACATGGCGGAAGAGTTGTTCCGCATGGAAGGCATCAGCAAAAGTTTCCCCGGCGTCAAGGCGCTGGACAAGGTCCACCTGGACGTCAACAAGGGCGAGGTCCTTGGCCTTGTGGGGGAAAACGGCGCAGGCAAGTCGACGCTGATGAAGATTTTGTCCGGCGTATACCACGCCGACGAGGGCGAGATCTTTATCGAGGGCAAAAAGGTCAACATCGACTCTGTCGCCAAAGCGCATGAGCTCGGCATCTCCATCATCATGCAGGAGCTGAACATGTGCGGCCATCTGAGCGTGGCCGACAACATTTTTATCGGGCGGGCGCACAAGCGCGGCATCTTTATCGATGATGCGATGATGCACCGCGAAGCCAAAAAGATCCTGGACGATCTGGGCATCGACCTGAACACCCACACCATGGTGGGCGAGCTGAGCGTGGCCCAGCAGCAGATGGTCGAGATCGCCAAGGCCATCAGCTTCAACTCCAAGATCCTGGTGCTGGACGAACCCACGGCGACGCTGACCGAGCGGGAGATCGACCAGCTGTTCGAGATCATCAAGCGGCTGCAGGCCAAGGGCGTGGGCATGGTGTATATCAGCCACCGCATGGCGGAGCTGGGCCGCATCTGCGAGCGCGCCTCGGTCATCCGCGACGGCCAGTACATCGGCACCGTCTACCTGAAGGACGTGACCATGGACGAGCTGGTCAACATGATCGTCGGCCGCCCGCTGGAGGACAAATACCCCAAGCACACCCGCACCATCGGCGACATCGTGCTGGAGGCCAAAAACGTCCACCGGGGCACCAAGGTCAACGTCGACCATTTCTACGTCCGCAAGGGCGAGATCCTGGGCATCTCCGGCCTGGTGGGCGCCGGCCGCACCGAACTGATGCGCTGCATCTTCGGCGCCGATCACCCCGAAAGCATGGAGCTGTGGATGGACGGCAAACCCATCAAGGTGCACTCGGTGATCCAGGCCATCAACCACGGCATCGGCTACGCCACCGAGGACCGCAAGCGCGACGGCCTGGCCCTGGGCCTGGACGTGCAGTACAACACCAACATGGCGCATCTGCGCCAGCTTTCCCACTTTGGCTTTTTGGACGACAAGGCCGGCGCCGAGAACGCCCAGAAATATGTGGAGCTGCTGCGCACCAAGACCCCCAGCATCCACCAGCTTTGCGGCAACCTGTCCGGCGGCAACCAGCAAAAGGTCGTTCTGGCCAAGTGGCTGTGCAACGACGTCAAGGTGCTGATCGTGGACGAACCCACCCGCGGCATCGACGTGGGCGCCAAGTACGAGGTCTACGAGCTGTTCAACCGCCTGAGCGACCAGGGCGTGGCCATCATCATGATCTCCTCGGAACTGCCGGAGATCCTGGGCATGAGCGACCGCATCCTGGTCATCCACGAGGGCAGCATCAACGGCGAGCTGGACGCCAAGACGGCCACGCAGGAGCAGATCCTCTACCTGGCCGCCGGATACAACAAGCTGGAAGGCAAGCCCGCCCCGACGCTGAGCATGCCGGCCAACGCCTGAACCGAACGGAGGAAGAAAAGTTATGCCTAGCAAGATAAAAACCGCCGGCAAGGGCGGCTTCAGCGATCTGAGCGCCGCAACACGGCGCGCCGTTTTCTCGTTCTGTGTGCTGATCGCGCTGTTTGCGCTGTTCGCTGTTATGTCGCCGGACAAGTTCCTGGCGGCCACCAACCTGCAGAACCTGCTGCAGCAGGTCGTCACCTACACCATCATCGGCTGCGGCCTGTCCTTCTGCCTGGTCTGCGGAGGCAACGACCTGAGCGCCGGCGCCTCCATGGCGCTGTCCGGCATCATTGTGGTCAACCTGCTGATCGCCGGCCTGCCGCTGTGGCTGTGCATCATCCTCTGCCTGATCATGGGCATCCTGACCGGCGTTATGAACGGCTTCTTCATCGAGATCCTGGGCGTCGTGCCCTTTGTCGCCACGCTGGCCACCCAGTGGGTCTACCGCGGCATGGCCAACGTGCTGGTCAACGGCGCGCCTGTCTACACCACCAACATCCCCAGCGAGGAGGTCCAGTCCCAGTTCTACCTGCTGGGCGGCGGCCGCATCGGCGGCGACGGCCTGCCCTACTCGGTCATCATCACCGCCGTCTACGCCATCATCCTGGGCGTTGTCCTGGCAAAGACCCGCATCGGCCGCCAGATCTACGCCTGCGGCTCCAACCTGGAAGCCGCCAAGCTGTCCGGCATCAACGCGGTCAAGACCCGTATGTTCGCCTACTGCATCTCCGGCCTGTCCGCGGCCATCTGCGGCATCCTGGTGGCGTCCCGCCTGTCCAGCGCCCAGCCCACCGCCGGCAACGGCTACGAGATGGAAGCCATCGCGGCCTCGGTCCTGGGCGGTATCTCCATCCTGGGCGGCGAGGGCACCATCCTCAACACCATCATCGGCGCGCTGATGATGGGCGTTATCCGCAACGGCCTGAACCTGAACGGCGTCAACTCCTTCTGGCAGCAGGTGATCCTGGGCTTTATCCTGCTGATCGCCGTCGCTTCCCAGACTGCCAGCAAGGGCGGCCAGCTGGAAGGCATCAAGCGCCTGCTGGGCCTGAACAAGATCAAGAGCAAGTAAGCGCCCCGGCCCTGCCGTTCCGCCGGCGGGCACATCCCCGGTTTTCTGCGGCGTGACGCCGCATGGACAAAAAGACACATCCTGCATCATCCAAAGGAGGACACCCCGAAATGAAACTGAAGAAACTTGTCTCGCTGGGTCTGGCGACCCTGATGGCGGCCGGCATCCTGGCAGGCTGCTCCGGCAGCACCACGTCCGAATCTGCCGCCGGCGACAGCTCCGCCAGCGAGAGCACCGCCGCCGACAGCGGCGACGCCACTGCCGACAGCGCCGAGGCTTCCGGCGAGGAAAAGACCATCTACGTCATCGTCAAGGTGCTGGGCAACCAGTACTGGAGCGTGCTGCAGGCCGGCGCCGAGCAGGCCGGCAAGGACCTGGGCTGCAATGTCGTCGTGGTCGGCACCGCGCTGGAATCCGACATCGAGGGCCAGCTGACCCTGCTGCAGAACGCGGTCTCCGCCCAGGCGGACGGCATCGTCATCGCCCCGCTGGACTCGGTCTCGCTGGATGCGCCCATCACCGAGGCCTATAACTCCGGCACGCCCATCGTGCTGGTGGACACCCTGATCAACAGCGACAACTACAGCGCCGCCCTGATGACCAACAACGTGGAGGCCGGCAAGACCGCCGCCGAGGAGATGCTGCGCCGCTTTAAGGAGCGCGGCATCAGCGAGACCGAGGAAGCCCAGGTGGCCATCCAGATCGGTTCCACCGGCAGCCAGACCATCACCGACCGCGTCAACGGCTTTACCGAGTACTGGGAGGCCAACGCCCCCGAAGCCTGGACCATCCTCAGCGATGACATCAAGGTCAATGACGGCGACATCAGCAAGGCCGTCGGCTTCTGCCAGGACTACCTGACCACCTACCCCAACATCAAGGGCATGTTCGGCCCCAACAACGGCTCCACCGTCGGCTTTGTCACCGGCCTGACCGAGGCCAACCGCACCGACGTGACCATGGTCGGCTTTGACTTCTCGGCCGAGATCGAGACCATGATCCGCAGCGGCGAGTTTGACGTGGCCTCCGTCGTGCAGCGCCAGTACTACATGGGCTACGACGGCGTCGCCACCGCCCTGGAGCTGGCCAACGGCGGCACCGTGGAGGAAAAGACCATCGACACCGGCGTTATCCTGGTGGATGCCACCAACGTGGACGACCCCGAAGTGCAGAGCATCATCAACCCCGAAACGGAGACCGCCGCTGAGTAAGGCGTCCTGGATCAGACAACGTACCTCTTCTTTCGTACTCTCCCATACCGGCACAGCCTCTCCCGGCCCGTCTGCGGCCGGGGGAGCTGTGCGCATTCCCGGCCGGGGCGGGCATGGCCCGCAAAAAGATTGACCGCAGCCCGGCGGACAGGGTAAGATAAAAACGGTCCGGCCGGTCCGCAGGGCCGGCTGATACGCAAACAGGCACAAGCGCGGGGGCAGCCATGGACCAGAGCATGCACAACAGAACATACAGGTTCCTGCCGGCGGTGTGGGCCGCCCTGCTGGCGGCCGCGCTGCTGTTCGGCTGCGCCGGCCCGGCCTCCGCCACAGAGCAGGTCACGCCGGAGTATGTGTTCACCTATGCCGAGAACCAGGCCTGCGACTACCCCACCGCCCAGGGAGCCCGCCGCTTTGCCGAGCTGGTGGAGGAGCGCACCAACGGGCGCATCGTCATCAACGTATACAGCGACTCCGAACTGGGGGACGAGCCCTCGGTCATCGAGCAGCTGAAGTTCGGCGGCGTCGATTTCGCCCGCATCTCGGTCATGTCGCTGGGGGACGATGTGGAGGCCCTCAACGTCCTGCAGCTGCCCTACCTGTACCGGGACAGCGACCATATGTGGCGGGTGCTGGACGGCGAGATCGGCGACGAGTTCCTGGCCGCCCTGCAGGGCACCGGCATGGTGGGGCTTTCCTGGTACGACGCCGGCGCACGGCATTTTTACAACCGCGTGCAGCCCATCGAGACGCTGGAGGATCTTTCCGGCCTGCGCATCCGCGTGGCCCAAAGCCAGCTGATGTACGATATGGTGCGGGCACTGGGCGCCACGCCAGTCACCGTCACCTTTGACGAGGTCTATTCGGCCCTGGAGACCAGCACCATCGACGGCGCCGAGAACAACTGGCCCAGCTACGAGTCCAAGCAGCACTGGGAGGTGGCGCCCTACATCACGCAGGACGCCCACAACCGCATCCCGGAGCTGCAGCTGTGCGCCCAAAGCACCTGGAACCGCCTGAACGACGCGGACCGGAAGGTGATCGTGGAATGCGCGCGGGAGAGCGCCCTGTACGAGCGGGAGATCTGGGCCGAGACGGAATCCGCCGCCCGCCAGCGCCTGGTGCAGAGCGGCTGCCGGGTGACCGAGCTGGACGCAAAGGAGCTGGCCCGCTTCCGCGCGGCGGTGCAGCCCATCTACACCGCCTACGCCGCCGGATACGAGGACCTGCTGGCCCGCATCGCCGCCATGGCGGAGGAGTAATGCCGGGGCAGCCCGCGGCCCCGCCGCCGGGGGCGGTTTTTTCAGCACGTTTGGTTTTATTCAAAGAAAGCAGGCCGGTTTCCCGGCCTGCTTTTTGCCTTGTATCGGCCGGCGGCAGGAGAAAGCGGAACGCCCCGGTCCGAACAGGGACCGGGGCCAAAAAAGCAGGCGCGGTGCAAAAGCGGAGTAAGCATAAGGAAGCTTTGGTTTTGCTGCGCCGGGCGGAAAAACTGCGAAGCACCGAAAAAATCGCAAAAACAGGCCGGTGGCAAGGCGCCGGAACGCCGGCGTCCTTTGTGGACGCCAAGCGACGGCAACGCAGCCAACGGTCTGTTTTGGTTAGATTTTGCGGCAAAGCTTCCTTGTGCGCACTCCTCTAAACGGGAAGGTCACAGGATCGCCTGCACCGATGCGGCGTCCGGCACGCTGTCGATGCCGCCGTGGGTCTGGGTGGACAGGCTGGCGGCACAGCAGGCAAAGCGGGTGATGGCGCGCATTTCCTCCACCGTCAGGTCGGCGGGGGCCTTGCCGGTCTTGAGGAACTGGCTCATGGCGCTGCCGCCAAAGATGTCCCCGGCGCCGGTGGTGTCCACCACATGGATGCCGGCGGGGCTGGCCACCTCGCCGCTGCCCTGCCGGTTGGCAAAACGGCAGCCCCTGGGGCCCAGCGTGGCGTAGACCAGCTGGACGCCGTACTCCTTCAGCAGCTTTTGGGCGCCTTCTTCGGGCGAAAGCCCCCACAAAAAGGCGATCTCCTCATCGCTGATCTTGACGATGTCGGCCTGGTGCAGGCCCCACTCGATCTGCTCTTTGGCGGCGGTTTCGCTCGGCCACAGCGGTTTGCGCAGGTTGGGGTCAAAGCTGATCAGCCTGCCCTTCTCTTTGGCGTAAGCAACCGCCTTTTGGGTGGCGGCGCGGGCCGGCTCGTCGGTCAGGCTCAAAGTGCCGAAGTGGAACACCTTTGCCCCGTCGATCAGGGCCAGGTCCACCTCGCCGGCGCGCAGGCAGGTGTCGGCGCCGGGCTTGCGGGCAAAGCTGAACTCCCGGTTGCCGGTGGCGTCCAGCGTCACAAAAGCCAGCGTTGTGAACACGGCCGGGTCGGACACGATGCCGCGGGGCTCGATGCCTTTTTCGGCCAGCGTGGCTTTCAGCAGGTCGCCGAAGCGGTCGGCGCCCACCTTGCCGATCAGCGCGGTGGTGCAGCCGTAGGTTTGCAGCGCGGCCAGAAAATTCCCCGGCGCGCCGCCCGGCTGGGCGGCCAGGGTGGGATACCCGGCGGCGTTGGTGGAAACCGGGGCAAAGTCGATGAGCAATTCGCCCAAAGCAACAACATCGATCATAAGGGGCCTCCTGTTATTTCCGTTGTGGTATGGAATGAATAAATGCGGGTCTGCTTCCGGCGGGCGGTCCGTCCCGCCGCGCCGGGACGGAGACCGCGCGCCTTCCGGGGGCGGATGCTGCGGCGCATCCGGCCGGCGCTTTTCTTTACGGCTATTGTAGCACGCGGAAAATGAGATGTAAATGAATTTCCCATCCCGGCGCGGCCGGGAAACTGCGGGGCTGCGCAAGCGGGCAAAGCCGCAAAGTACCGGCGGCTCTGGTTTTGCAAAAAGCGCGGGGGCAGCCGCACAGGCGGCGGGGCCTTCCCGCCCGCGGCATGAAAAAGTACATTGGGACGGGGAAAGCCGCGGCCGGACGGGCGGTGCGAAAATGTATAAATATGCTTTCAATGTGCTTGAAAAGCGGGAATTTTCGTGGTATATTTTATTTGCGAATTACTTACGAATCTATGCTGTTTTGGCGGACGCTTCTGCCGGGCGGCAGGGATGCGGGATGGCCGTGGCCGGCAGGATGTGGAGAGGGATACGATGGAGAGAGCAAAACGGATATCGCGCGCGCTGCGCTGGTGCCTGCTGGCGGGATTTTTCGGGCTTTTGTGCGCCCTGTGGGCGGCGCCGGTCCACGCGCAGAATGCGACCGACAACTATTACTACCCCAACTATGACCCGGCGGCCCATGGGGAGATCGACCTGATGCAGTACATCAAGTCCATCACGGTGACGGTCAACGGGCAGGAATACACCCCTGCCGAGCTGCAGCAGCTGCAGCAGAGCGGCAACCCGCTGGAGCTGCGGGTGGGCGATGCGGCCACGGTCAATTTCAGCTTTTCGCTGTGCGGCCGGGCCTATGCGGCGGACGACCCGACGCAGCTGGACGATGCGGCCTCGACCCATGTGACCTACACGCACGGCACCACCTACCTGAACGGCACGACGGTGGCGGCCGGCGCCACGGGGATTTTGGACGATTCCTCGCTGATGGTGGACAATACCTCGGCCGACAGCAGCTATCTGCGGCTGGACATCGGCTGGCTGCTGGATTTCTGCCCCGATGATTTCCGCATCGAGTATTCCGACGGCACGGTCTCCTTTGTGCAGAAGGGAAACTACCTGTACCTGTATTTCCCCAACGGCATCGGCGGCGACCTGTATGCCGACCCCGGCTATTTTTCCATCGGCGTGACGCTGGGGGAAACCATTGAGGAGATCCGCATCCCCGGCAGCGACGGCTACTATGTGCCGGGCACCGACGACTGGGTGTTCCCCATCCATGTGGTGGAGACGACGGCGGATATGTCCGGCGCGATCAGCACCTACGGCGATATCCTGGTCCGCAAGGTCTGGAATACCGGCGGGCAGCCCCACCCCGATGCGACCATCATCCTGCATTACACCCAAAATGGCGAGGAGCATACGGTCTCCCGTGTGCTTTCGGGGGATAACGCCACCGCTACTTTTACGATCCGAACCGGCATGACCGACTGCTGGCTGGAGGAGGACATGACCGGCCTGGACGGTTACACCTCGACGCTGACGACCAGCGAGGACGGCAGGACCTTTACCTTTACCAATTCCACCACAAAAACCATCGCCATCAGCAAGCGGGCGCTGACCGGCACCGACGAGCTGCCCGGCGCAAAGATGGAGCTGTACGTGCTGTCCACCGACGGCACGCAGACGCTGATCGACCAGTGGACGTCGGGGACCGCGCCGCACGAGGTGACGCTGAACCCCGGCCGCTTCCTGCTGCACGAGGACCTGGCCCCGGCCGGCTACGCGGTCAGCCTGGACATCCCCTTTACGCTGCGGGAGGACCTGACCTTCCAGCTGGACGGCGACACCGGCGCGCTGGAGGGGGATACGCTGATCGTGACCGACACGCCGCTGGAGGTCAGGTTCGCCAAGGTGGACGAGAACGGCGACCCGCTGCCGGGCGCCGTGCTGACCCTGACCGACCAGACCACCGGCAAGCTGATCGACCGCTGGACCACCGGCACCGAGCCCCATGTCATTACCGGCTGGACGGAGGACGGCACCGCGCTGGTGGCCGGGCATACTTATGTTCTGCATGAGGAGAGCGCGCCCGGCGGCTACCAGACGGCGGCGGATATCACCTTTGTATTCAACGGCGACGGGACCATCCCGGGCCACGGCTACCACACCATCCAGATGGAGGACAAGCCGGTGACCCCGACGCCCAGCCCGACGCCCACCGCCCCGCCGCCCGGCAACACGCCGCCGCCGGGGGACACCCCGCCCGGCGATACCCCGCCGGACCGCGTCCAGACCGGCGACAGCCCCTGGATGTGGGTGTGGCTGGCCCTGGGGATTTTGTGCCTGTGCGGCTCGGCGGGCACGGCGCTGCATTACCGCCGGCGCGCGGATATACCGGCCTACCTGCGATTGGGGATGCGTGAAAAATGAGGAGCAATGACTTGAAAGAGCGGATGCTCCGGCAGCCCTCCCGGTTCTGGCTGGTGCTCAGCATCGTGCTGCTGCTGGCCGGTCTGGGATTCCTGGGTGCCTTTGGGCATGCGCAGTACCAGTATGGCAAAAGCGGCCGTTACTATGCCCGGCTGCAGCAGACGGCGGCGGACCCGGACGGCGGCATCGACTTTGCGGCGCTGCAGGCCATCAACCCGGACGCGGCCGCCTGGCTGGAAATGCCGGGGCTGGGGATCTCGCTGCCGGTGGTGCAGGCGGCGGACAACGAGACCTATCTGCACCGCAGCTTTGACGGCAGCGATTCCCCCGCGGGCTGCCTGTTTTTTGCCGCGCCCGCCGGGGACGGGCTGTACCGCGTGATCTACGGCCACAACCTGCACGACGGCAGCATGTTCAACGGGCTGCTGAATTACCGCGACGAGGACTTTTACGCCGCAAACCCGACCTTTACCCTGTACACGCCGGAGGGCGCCGGGACCTGGCGCATTTTCTCCTGCCATACGGCCACCGACATGGAGGAGCTGTACCGCACCGACCGCACCGCGGGCGAGGAGTACGACGCCTTTTTGCAGCAGCTGCTGGAGGCGTCGGAGTATGACACCGGCGCCGAGCTGCCCGAAGGGGCGCAGGTGGTCACCCTGTCCACCTGCCTGACCTCCTACGGCAGCGGGCTGGAGCGGTACGTGGTGCACGCTTATCGGGAGGGGTGAAGCCCCGGCGGGGCGGAAAGGACGGCGCAGAGTGGAACGGATCCTGATCGTGGAGGATGACGCGGCGCTGGCGCAGGGGCTGTGCATGACGCTGGAGCAGTACGACTGCACCGCGGCGCCCACGCTGGCCTTGGCGCGGCAGGCACTGCAGGAGGGCGGCTGGGACCTGGTGATCCTGGACGTCAACCTGCCGGACGGCAGCGGGCTGGATCTGCTGGCCTGGCTGCGGCAGACCAGCGGCCTGCCGGTGCTGATCCTGACCGCCAACGATCTGGAACTGGACGAGGTGCGCGGCCTGGAACTGGGCGCGGACGATTATGTGACAAAGCCGTTCTCATTGGCGGTGCTGCGGGCGCGGGTCAAAAACCTGCTGCGGCCGCGGCGGGGCCAGGGGGACGGCGTTTACCGGCAGGGGCCGTTTGTGTTTGACTTTGCCCGCATGGAATTTTCCCGCGGGGGCCGGGCGGTGGAGCTTTCCCGCACGGAGCAGCGCCTTTTGCGGCTGCTGGTGGAAAACCGCGGCCGGGTGCTGACCCGCGCCCGGCTGCTGGACGCCGTGTGGGACGGCGGCAGCTTTGTGGACGAAAATGCGCTTTCGGTGGCAATGCGGCGGCTGCGGGCCAAGCTGACCGACCCGCCGGTGCGGACCGTTTACGGCGTGGGCTACCTGTGGGAGGCGGAACTGTGACCGCCGCGCTGCTGCTGTGCGCGGCCGGGCTGGCGGCGCTGGCGGCGGGCTGCTGGCTGGCACTGCGGGCCCGCCGGACGGTGCGCCGCCTGGACCGGATGCTGACCGACGCCATCGACGGCGGTTTTGTGGAGGAGCATTACGACGAGACGGCGGTCTCGGCGCTGGAAGCCCGCATGGCGCGGCTGCTGCACGGCAGCGCGGCGGCCAACCGGGCGCTGAGCCGGGAGCAGGCGGCGGTGCAGAGCCTGATCTCGGACATTTCGCACCAGGCGCGCACCCCGATGGCCAACATCCTGCTGTACGCCGACCTGCTGGAGGAGACCGACCTGACCGACGCCCAGCGTGCCCGCCTGACCCCGCTGCGGGACCAGGCCGAAAAGCTGCGCTTTCTGATTGAAAACCTGATCCGCAGCTCCCGGCTGGAGACCGGGATCTTGCAGCTGGCGCCCGCCGCCGGCAGCGTGGATGCGCTGATGGAGCAGGCCGCCGGCGAGGCAGGCGCCGCCGCGGCGGCCAAAGGGGTGGCGCTGACGGTGCGGCCCGGCCGGGCCGGCGCCTGCTTTGACCCCCGCTGGACGCCGGAGGCGCTGTACAACCTGGTGGACAACGCCGTCAAGTACACGCCGCCCGGCGGAAGCGTGGTGCTTTCGGCCGCACGGACCGACAGTTTCTGCCGGGTGGATGTGGCGGACACCGGCCCCGGCATCCCGGAAAGCGAGCAGGCCGCGATCTTTGGCCGGTTTGCCCGCGGCGCCGCCGCCCGCGGGACCGAGGGCCTGGGCATCGGGCTGTACCTGGCGCGGCAGATCGCCGCCGGGCAGGGCGGCTACATCCGGGTCAAAAGCGCGCCGGGGCAGGGCAGCGTGTTTTCGCTGTATCTGCCCCGGCGGGGAAAAGAAGAATAGGACGGGACGGGCCGCGGCAGAGCCGGCGGTCCGCCGCGAAACGCTCAGGGGCCGCCCCGGCAGAATGCCGGGGCGGCCCCTGGGTGTATATCGTGCAGAAAGAGGGGAGGCTCACTCGGCGGCGCGCAGGCGCTCCACCACCGTCTGGCGGGCGGCGGCGCGGTAGCTGGCCAGCGGTACCAGGCAGCCCAGCAGCACAAACACCGGCAGCAGTGCCAGGATGGGCAGCAGCGTGAACCGGTAGCTGAAGAACCAGAACAGCCCCTCGATGGCGGGGCCGATCAGCGGCCCGGCGGCGGTGCAGACCGCCAGCGCCAGCAGCAGGGCCAGCAGCGTGTAGCCCAGCCCCTCAAAGATCAGCATGGCCTTGAGCTGCCGGCCGGTCATGCCGACGGACTGCAGCACAGCGAACTCCCGCCGGCGGGTGATGATGCCGGTCAGGATGGCGTTGACAAAGTTCAGCACGCCCACCAGCCCGATGACAAAGGCCAGCGCGCTGCCCACTGCCAGGAACATGTTCCGCAGCCCTTCAAACTGGGCGGCGTAGCCCTGCTTGCTCTCAAAATCCAGCGTGGGCTGGACGGTTTGGGTGTAATTGGTCAGCCAGTCCTCCATGGCGGCGCTGGACTCGTCGGTGGTGTCAAAGGCGTAGCACATGACGGCGCTGGTGCCGGTGTCCTGCACAAAGCGGTCGCCGTCCAGCAGGAACTGGTCGCCGCCGTAGTAGCGGAAGGACAGGGTGGACGGCACCACCACGACGGCGCAGACGGTGTAGGTCACGTCCCGGTACTCGGTGGCGCGCACCGAGTAGGGCCGCCCGCCGGCTTCCACCTGGGTCCAGTCGGCGTCGTCGGGGATGGTCTCGCCGGTGTCGGTGTAGTAGGCCTCGGTGGCCTGCACATAGCGCAGGGTAATGGTGTCGCCCACCCTGGCCCAGTTGCTGTTCGGGTCCACCTGGTCGTAGTCATTGTCGCTGTACACCGCCGCGATGGCGTTCTGCGGCGGGTCGGACAGCGGGGCCAGGTCGCCCTCCACCACCCGCAGCGCGGACTGGGGAAAGCTCTCCATGCCGTACAGCTCGATGGGGGTGTACAGCTTGCCGTCGTCGCTGCGGGGCATGGCGGCGATCTGCTGTTCCAGCAGGTCCAGCTCGCCGACGCTGGCGTAGGCGGCGGTCCAGCTGCTGCGGTACCAGTCCTCGTCCACCGCGTCCCAGATGGTGGTGATGGAGCCGTAGACCCGGCCGCTCTCGGTGATGCCGCCCTGGGCGTTGGCCTCAGCAATGACGTCCTCCGTCACGACGTTTTCCTCGGAGCGGTAGCCGGACTGGAAATAGTCCGCCGACGCCAGGATATAGTCCGCGGCCGAGCGGTCCCGCAGGTATTTTTCCATGTCAAAGCCGGAGGTGAAGGTCCAGGTCAGGTTCAGCAGCACCACCGCCAGCGCCAGGCTGAGGACGGTGACGGCGGTGCGGCCCCTGCTGCGGCCCAGGTTGGCGCGGGCCATGGCGGGCAGAAATCCCCTGCCGCCGGCGGCCCGGCGCACCCGGCGGGGCAGGCGGCGGGGAGCGGCCTCGGTGTAGCGCACGGCCTCCACCGGGGACACCCGCCCGGCCAGGCGCACCGGCCGGGCGCAGGACAGCAGCACCGTGACCAGCGAAAAGACGGCCGACGCCGCAAAGGCCAGCGGCTCAAAGCTGGGCACCACCTGCAGGTTGGGGTTGACGATGCCCACAAACACGGGCATCATGCAGCTGCCGGCCAGGTAGCCCAGCACCAGGCCCAGCGGGATGCCCGCCAGGCACAGCCACAGCGCCTGGTACACAAGGATGCGCCGCAGCTGCCGCGCCGTGGTGCCGATGGTCTTGAGCAGGCCGTAAAAGCGGATGTCGTTGGTGACCGAGATCTGGAACACGTTGTAGATGATCAGATAGCCGGTCAGCAGGATCAACACCAGCACGGCGGCCAGCACGATCACGGTCTGGATGTCGCCGCTTTCCGCCACCTGGGCGCCGGTGTAGCCCCAGTTGACGCCGCTGCTCACATAGCCGTCGGCGGCGGGGTCGGTGGTCTGCATCCCGTGGCGCGCCAGCAGGGCGTTCAGGTCGTCAGCGATGCGGGAGGAGCTTTGGAACATCACGCCCATCGTCCATTTGCCGGTGGAGCTGACCGGGTCGCCGCTGGACAGCGCCGCGATCTCCTCGGCGGCGGAGCGGGAGACCAGCACCTGGCTGGCCGGGTTGACCGGGTCGTGCTCCCACCAGCCGCTGAGGGTGAAGGTGCGGCGGACGGCGGTGGGGTGGCTGGTCTCGGTGTCGATATAAAAATCCAGCGTGAACCGGGCGCCGATCTCCGGCTCGACGCCCAGCAGGTCCAAAACCAGCCGGTCGCAGGCGGCCTGGTCGGTGCCGTCGGCAGGCAGGGTGCCCACGGTGGGGGTGCAGAAATAGTGGGGTGCCTCCTCCGGCTCGATGTAGCTGACCTCCACATGGCTTTTGTGGAAGGGCGGGTCCTCGGGGCTGCCCAAAAACAGCCGCGCCCCGGCGTGGACCAGTTCCAGGTCGCCGCGCAGCTGCTCCACCTGCTCCCAGGTCAGGTTCTTGACCGAGGCGTGGATGTCGCCGCCGGCGGTGCGGAAGTTGTACTGCTCGGTGCTGGCGTTCAGCGCCGCGGCGATGGTGAACAGCGAGGTGAACAAAATGCTGGTCAGCGCGATGGCCAGCACCGCCACGATGTTGCGGGTGCGGGCGGCGGCCATGCTTTTCCGGCTCAGGCGGCGGATACAGCCGCGGTTGGCAACTTTCATCATGGCACCCCCTTACCGTGTGACGATGCGGCCGTCCTCGATGCGGACGATGCGGTCGGCCAGCTGGGCGATCTCCTCGTTGTGGGTGATCATGACCATTGTCTGGCGGAAGGTGCGGCCCATGGTCTTCATCAGGCTCAGCACGTCCTGGCTGGTGGCGGTGTCCAGGTTGCCGGTGGGTTCGTCTGCCAGCAGGATGGCCGGTTTGGTGGCCAGCGCGCGGGCAATGGCCACCCGCTGCTGCTGCCCGCCGGACAGCTGCCCCGGCAGGCTGTTCAGCTTTTGGTCCAGCCCCAGCGCGTGGATGATGCTGGCCACGTGGCGGCGGTCCACCTGCGCGCCGTCCAGCTGGATGGGCAGCACGATGTTGTCGTAAACGCTCAGCACCGGCACCAGGTTGTAGGCCTGGAACACAAAGCCGATCTTGCGGCGGCGGAAGATGGTCAGGGCCTCGTCTTTCAGCGAAAAGATGTTTTTGCCCTCCACCGTCACGGTGCCGGAGGTGGGGCGGTCCAGGCCGCCCAGCATGTGCAGCAGGGTGCTTTTGCCGCTGCCGGAGGTGCCGACGATGGCGACGAACTCGCCCTCCTCCACCGTCAGGTCCACGCCGTCCAGGGCTTTGACCAGCGTGTCGCCGCTGCCGTAGTATTTTTTCAGTTCATGGGTCTGCAGGACTGTCATGGGGCAGGCTCCTTTCCAAATTCAGCCAAAGGCCCGGCGGGCTGCGCCGAAAAAGGCCCCGGCGATAAAAAACGGGCATCCCGGCGGGGAACGCGGTTCCCCTGCCGTGATACCCAGTATACAGCAAGAATCTGTCAGGACGCTTTCGAGAAAATGACAGGATTGAAAGGATCGGCGGCCGTTTCAGCGGCCCTGGCGCAGGAATGCCTCCACCGCCGCGCGGTCGGCATCGGCCGGCAGGCTGCCCTGGCAGAACCCTGCCTTGCCGCCGCCGCGGCCGCCGAAGCGGGCGTTCAGCTGGCGGCAGAGGGTGCGCACATCGCCGTTTTGGCCTGCGGCCAGCGCGTAGGCCAGCCCCTGGCCGCCGGGGGCCAGCGCCGCGCACAGCGCGCCGGTCCGGGCCGCGACCGCCAGGCTGATGCGCCGCAGGCCGTCGCCGTCGGGGCCTTCCAGAAAGACCACCTGCACGCTGCCGGGCTGTGCGGCTGCGGCCAGCGCGTCGGCCAGGCTGTTCTGCAGCGCGGCCGCCCGCTGCTTTAAGGCGGCCTGGGCGTCCAGCAGGCGGTGCGCGGCTGCGGCCAGCTGCCCGGCGGGGACACTGAGCAGGGCGCCGGCGGCCTGGGCGTCGGCGCGCAGGGCGTGCAGCTCGGCCGCGGCGCGCATGCCGCAGGCCACCGCCAGCCGCACGCCGCCCTTGTAGTTCTGGGCGGAAACAATCTGGATCACGCCCACCTGCCCGGCGGCGGACACGTGGGTGCCGCAGCAGGCGCACAGGTCGGCGCCGCCGGCGTCTACCAGCCGCACCGGGCCGGAAAGCTCCTTTTTGCTGCGGTAGTCCAGCGCCGCCAGCTCGCCGGGGGCGGGGTACCAGCAGCGCACGGCCCCGTCCGCCTGCACCGTGCGGTTGGCGGCCTGCTCGGCCTCGGCCAGCTGGGCGGCGGTCAGGGGCAGGCTCATGTCCATGCGCACCCAGGGGCTGCCGATGTGGAAGCCCACGTTCTCGGCGCCGAACATCCGGTGCAGCGTGCCGCTTAAAATATGCTCGCCGGTGTGCTGCTGCATCAGGTCAAAGCGGCGGGCCCAGTCGATGGCGCCCTGCACCGTCTGCCCCGGCTGCAGCGGCCGGGCGGTGCGGTGCCAGACGACGCCCTCGCCGTCGATGCGCACGGCCAGCACGCTCTCGCCGCCCAAAAGGCCCAGGTCGCAGGGCTGGCCGCCGCCCTCCGGGTAAAAGACGGTCTGGTCCAGCGCGGTCTCAAAACAGCCGGGCTGGTTTTCATCGGGGCGGCAGGCGGCCACGGCGGCGGAAAATTCGCGCTGGTAAGGGTCGGTTTCGTACAGGCGGCGGGTGGGCAGCATGGCGGGGGGCTCCTTTCCTGGGGATGGGGATACTGGTATTATAGCACAAACCCGCCCCCGGCGCACACGCCAGCCGGCGGCCCGCCCGCAAGGTTTTTGGAAAGGACAGTGGAAAATCCCGGCGCTTTCCGCTATAATGAAGGGGACGACTTTTCTGCGGCTGCACCGCGCCCGGCGGAGCAGGCAGGGGGAAACGCCGGTTCTGCCGCGCAGGCGGCAAAACCGCTGAGCATCGCAACACCGCAAAACGGCGCCGGCGGCGACGCAGGCAGCGCCTTTTGCCGGGGGTGCGGCGGCTTCCCTGCTGCGCGCCGGGGCTGCGGCACGGCCCTTTCCTGCAAGCCCGCAAAGGAGAACCCCCACCATGAAACGCATCGCTGCCATTTTGCTGGCGTCCTGCCTGCTGGCCGGCTGCGGCGCCGCCGGCACCATGGACGACGTGGCCGTGCTGCCCGCCGCCACGGCGGAGACCGCCGGCCAGAGCCTGACTGTCTACTGTGACGCGCCGGAGCAGAGCGCCCTGCGCGCGGCACTGCAGCAATATTCCGACGCCCAGAGCGTGACGGTCACATACACCCAGGACGCGGCCGCCGCCGACCTGGCGCTGCTTTCGGCCATGCCGGAGGGCGACGGCTGGCAGGACCTGACCGGCCAGCCGCTGCTGGCGGCCGCCGCCAGCAGGGCCGGCCTGCCCGCCGAAGGGCAGGACACCGTTACCGCGCTGCCGCTGGGGCGGTCGCTGTACGCCTACTGGACCAACGGCGAGCTGCTGACCGCGCTGCTGGGCGAAAACTGCCTGACGGACCTGCAAAACGCCAGCTGGGCCGAGTGGAGCGCCCTGGTCCAGGACCTGACCGCTTGGCTGGACGCCCCCGCCGAGACCGCCCTGACACTGAACGGCAATGCCTACACGCTGCCCGCCCAGGCCCCGGAAGCCGCGGCCGGCCTGCAGGGCGTGTTTGCGGTGCCCGGCGGCGAGCCCGCCGCGACCTGGAGCGGCGCGGCCCTGACCGGCGCGCTGCTGGCCGCCGGGGACGAGCGCACCGATACGGCCCTGACCGGCCCGCTGAACGGCGTGTACAGCGCCCTGACGCTGGAGCTGGAGAACGCCGCCTCCGCCGAAGGCACCCTGGCCGACGCGGCCAACGCCCTGGCCGGCGGGCAGGCGCTGTTTGTGCGGGCCGGCCTGGCCGACCTGACCGCCGTGCTGGGCACCGACGCGGTGCAGAGCCTGGTGCCGGTGCCCTTCAAGTGCTATTTTGAGCAGAGCGACCTGACCACCGAGGAGTACGACCTGACCGGCCTGATGAACTACCCCACGCTGGCCTGCGCCGGCTACCTGGCCATCCCGGCGGGCAGCGGCAACGCGGACGGCGCGGCGTCGGCCATTTTGTGGCTGTACGGCAGCGGCACCGGCAACACCGCCCTGACCGACGGTCTGCTGCTGGTGACCCCCTGGAACACCGCCTCCAACACCACCACGCTGGGGGCGATGCAGGTACAGGTGGTCAGCACCGGCATTTTGCCGGAATCGCCGCTGACCACCGGCCAGGCCGCCGCCCTGGCCGAAGCCTGCACCGACCTGGCCGCGGCCGCCGCCCGCACCAACGCCACCCGCACCGCCTTTGTCCAGGCGGTTCTGGCCGGGCTGGGCGTGGCGTAGACTGAGAAAAGCCGGCCCCCTGCACACCCCTAGTCCCAAGACGGAAAAATCCGTGCATTTGCCAAAAGGAGAGATCGTCCATGCTTACCAAACGTGAAAGCGGTATCCTGATGCCGCTGTCCAGCCTGCCGGGCGGCTACGGCATCGGCTCGCTGGGGGCGCCGGCCCGCCGGTTTGTCGATTTCCTGGTCCGCGCCGGGCAGAGCGTCTGGCAGATCCTGCCCGTCGGGCCCACCGGCTTTGGCGACAGCCCCTACCAGAGCTGCTCCGCCTTTGCGGGCAACCCCTACCTGATCGACCTGGACCTGCTGGCCGCGGACGGCCTGCTGGCCCGCGCCGACTATGCCTTTTTGGACTGGGGCGCCGACCCGCAGCGGGTGGATTACGGCCTTTTGTACCAAAAGCGGCTGCCGGTGCTGCGCAAAGCCTACGAGAATTTTTTGGCGCAGCGCCCGGTGCCCGGCTGCGACACCCCCTACCCGGACGACTGGTACGCCTTTACCTTCCGCAGTGACGGCTGGCTGCCGGATTACTGCCTGTACATGGCCGTCAAGCAGCAGTACGGCATGAAAGACTGGCAGCAGTGGCCCCGCGCCTACCGCCTGCGCGACCCCGAAACGCTGGAGCAGTTCCGGGACGAACACGCCGACGAGCTGGGCTTTTGGGCCTTTGTGCAGTACGAGTTTGACAAGCAGTGGCGGGCGCTGAAAAACTATGCCAACAGCCGCGGCGTGCGCATCATGGGGGATATCCCCATCTATGTGGCGGCGGACTCGGCCGACGCATGGACCGGCGGCCGACTGTTTGAGATGGACGCCGACGGCCGGCCCAGGCGGGTGGCCGGCTGCCCGCCGGATTTCTTTGCCGCCGACGGCCAGCTGTGGGGCAACCCGCTGTATGACTGGGACTACCACCGCCGCACCGGCTATGCCTGGTGGGTCCGCCGGGTGCGCCATGCGCTGGGCATCTACGACATCCTGCGCATCGACCATTTCCGCGGGTTCGACACCTACTGGGCCATCCCGGCGGGGGAGACCACGGCCAAAAACGGCAGATGGGAGCAGGGCCCCGGCATGGAGCTGTTCCGCGCGCTGCGCACCGCCCTGGGCGACCTGCCCATCGTGGCCGAGGACCTGGGCGAACTGTTTGACTCGGTGCGGGAGCTGCTGAAGGCCAGCGGCTTCCCCGGCATGAAGGTGCTGCAGTTTGGCCTGGACGGCACCGACAACGAGTACCTGCCCCACAACTACCCGGCCAACTGCGTCTGCTACCCCGGCACCCACGACAACGACACGCTGCTGGGCTGGTGGGAGAACGGCGCAGCCGAGGCCGAGCGTAAGCAGCTGACCGAGTACCTGGCCCTGACCCCCGCCGAGGGGGTGAAAAACGGCGTGCTGCGGGGCGTGCTGGCCAGCCCGGCGCTGCTGGCGGTCATCCCCATGGCGGACTGGCTGGGCCTGGGCAGCGAGGCGCGCATCAATGTGCCCGGCCGCACCGACGGCAACTGGCAGTGGCGTGCCGCCGACACCGCCCTGACCACCGAGCTGGCGGCGGAGATCCGCACCATGACGGCGCGCTACTTCCGCGCCCGCAAACCGAAGGCGGAGCCGGCCGCCGCTGCGGCAAAGGAGCCGGCCGCCAAGCCGGACAAGGCGCAAAAAGTGCGGACAGACGCCAAAAAGGCTGAACGCGCTGTCAAAAAATGACGCGGTTTTGCGGCGGTTTTAGCAAAGTCGCATACGATTCAACGCTTTTTCGCGGTTTTCTTTGTGCAAACCAAAGATAGGCAAGGCGAACCGCCTGTGATACAATAGGGAAAAGAAAAGCATAGATTTGGGAGCGCGGCTCCCGGCAGAAACAGGCGGCGGCAGCGGGGGCGGCACACCCCCGCTGCCGCAGGGTGTGCCTGCAAAGGAAGGGGAATTGCATGAAACAGGAGTATACCCGCGGCGAGATCGCCGACCTGCTGGCAGCATTGCGGCAGGTATTTTCAACGGTCCGGCTGGCGGACGCCGCCTCCGGCGCGGTGCTGGATGAGGCGGGGCAGCCCGCCGGCGAATACTGCCAGGTGCCGCCCCTGGACGAGGCGGGCCGCGGCTGGCTCTTGAGCGGCGAAGACCAAAAGACGCTGACGCTTTACCGCACCGCGCGGGTGGAGGGCCGTGCCTGCCTGCTGCTTCTGGACTGCACGCTGTCCGACACGCTGTCGACAGAAAAGCGGGAGGCCAACGCCCAGCGGCGCCAGCTGGCCCAGTACCAGGAGGAGCGCAGCCGCGACTATATGACCGGCGCCTACAACCGCCGGTATCTGGCCGAGGTATGGCAGCCCGCCATGGCGGGCTGCACCCCCTGCGCCGTGCTGGCCCGTGTGAACGAGTACGCCGGCGTCTGCGCCGAGTACGGCCGCGAGGCGGGCGACAACTGCCTGAACGCCGCCGCCGGCATTTTGCAGCGGGCGGTGGGGGCCGACCCGGCCAGGGGCATCCTGGTCCGGCTGGAGGACGGCGTCTTTTTGCTGACCGCCGACTGCCCCGCCGCCGAATTGGCCGCCCGCCTGCGGGACGCCCTGGACGCCAGCCGGCATGTGTTCAGCATCTCGCTGTCCCGCCGGGCCGAGTTCTCGGTGGCGGTGGCCGCCGCCGACTGGGCCGAGGCCGGCAGCTGGGACTTTATGCTGGCGCTGGCCGAGCAGCGCCTGGCCAATGCCTGAAGGCCGCGCAAAACCCGAATAGCCGCACCCCAGGGTGCGCATACTATTCCCGGAGCGGGGGAGGGACCCCGGCTCCGGGAATTTTGCGTACACAGGGGGTAATTGCCATGAGTGACCGCACCACCGACAACGAGGCCATGCTGCAGGAGATCGTGCAGAACACCGAAATGGGCAAGAACACGCTGGACGAGATGATGGGCCTGACCCGCGACCAGCAGCTGAAGGACGAGATGCTGCGCCAGAAGCGGGAATACCGCCGCATCAACCAGGCGGCCCACACGGCGCTGGACGCCATCGGCGCCCAGGCCAGGGGGCAGAGCGCCGCCGCCCGCATGAGCGTGAGCATGGGCATCCGCACCCGCACCATGATGGACAAGTCCACCCGCAACCTGGCCACCATGCTGGCCGAGGGCAGCGGCCAGGGCGTGATGGACTGCAAACGGGCCGAGACCGACTACCCGCAGGCCTCGCCGGGGGCGCGCAAGCTGATGCAGCAGCTGTGCGCCTTTCAGGAACAGGCCGAGCAGACCTGGCGGGGCTTTTTGTAAGCCGCCGGGCTGACCTGCCGGCCCGCTGCCGGAAAAACACAGGCCCCGGCCCCGCACACGCGGGGCCGGGGCCTGTCGGCGTGCCGAGAAACCCGACACGCTGCAAAGGGGGCAGCAGCCGCGCAGGGCTGCGCCGGTATCCGCCGGCGGCGCTTTCCTGCAAAACCGGCAAAATGCAGCAAAATCCCCCCTGCGCCCGCAGCGGGCACAGGGGGGGGCAGGGTCATTTTTTCAGCAGGCGCTTCAGCCGGTCCAGCACCTCGGCATGGTCCAGGCTTTTCAGGTCAGGGAAGGCCCGCAGCAGCCGCCCCGCGCCGAAAAAGCGGTGGCGTTTCAGCCGGGCAACGGTGTCCCGGTAGCGGTCGGCGGCTTCGGCCCGGCGGGCCTTCAGCTGGGCAAGGGCCTCGGCGGCGTTGTCGCGGCCTTCCAGCCTGGCCAGGGCCAGCTTCAGCCGGCCTTCGTCCAGCAGTTCGTCGGCGGTCAGGGCGCCGGTGCCCACCACCTTGGTCAGCTGGTCGCTGGCACGGCGCAGGGCGGCGCGCACTTCCTCCAGCTGGCGCAGGCGCCGCTGCAGCCCAAAGGCCGCCGCAGCCGACCCCGCCGCGTCCGCGGCCAGCAGGCACAGCAGCACAATGTCCACCGCCCGCAGCACGCCCGGCGGGATGGCCGCCGCCAGCCGGGCGATGGGCGGGTGCACCGCCAGCAGCATCACCACGCTTGCCGCGCCCCACAAAAGCGAGAAGGGCAGGCAGACAAAGCCCCCAATGTTGAACGGCAGGTGGCTGTAGTCCCACCAGCGGGCGCGGAACAGCTTGTACAGCAGCCAGCCGGCCAGCCACTCGATCAGGGTGGTGATCGCCATACCGCCCGCAAACACCGCCAGAACATTGCCCTGCCAGGGGGCCAGCAGCAACAGCATGGCAGCCATGCCAAAGCCGTACACCGGGCACAGCGGCCCGTTCAGGAAACCGCGGTTGACCAGCCGGTGCTCTTTCCAGGCGGCAAAGCAGACCTCGGCCGCCCAGCCCAGCGCGGCGTAGAGGAAAAAGTACAGGATGTATTGCCAGACCATCTCGCGGCACCCGGTTTATTCGGCGTCGCCGCCGCCGGCCGCGGCGCGGGCCTTGGGCTCCTGCCAGGTCACGGCGGAGTCGGGCAGCTTGCGGGCGATCAGCGCCTTGATGGGAATGCCCTGCTCGCTGAACATGCCCTCGTGCTCGGTGCGGATGTTCCAGTCCGGCTCGTTTTTGTGCAGGTCAAAGGTCTGCCAGGTGATCTCGAATCCGGCGGCGGGGAAATAGCCCAGGCTGTCCCGGAACAGGTTGTCGTCGTCGGTCTTAAAGTAGATCTCGGCGCCCTCCGGCATCAGCATCCGGTACTGCAAAAGCTGGCGGGGGTGGGTCAGCCGGTGCTTGTTGCTGCCGGCGTTTTTGCTCCAGGGGTTGCAGAAATTGATGTAGATGCGCTGCACCGTGTCCGCCGGGGCAAACACCAGGCGCAGCCGCTCGATGTCCAGCGAGGCGATGCGCACATTGTCGGCAGGGAGGCCGCGTTCGGCGTAGGCGGCCTCGATCTTGCGCTTGGCCAGGATCAGCACCTTGTCGGTGATGTCGATGCCCAGGTAGTTGATGCCCCGGTCCCGCGGCGCCAGCTGGGCCAGGAACCCGCCCTTGCCGCAGCCCAGTTCCAGGTGAAGCGGCTGGCCGGGGCGGGGGTACAGCTCGTGCCAATGGCCGGCGTGGGTCAGCGGCTCGTGTACATGGAAATCGCAGGCCAGCAGCTCCGGCCGCGCGTAGGGTTTGAAGCGCATTCGCATGATGGGATCTCCGTTCCATAAAGTCGGTTTTGTCAGTAGTATTGTACCAAAACCGGAACGGAAGCGCAACCGGGGGGGGTCAGCCGGCGACCTCCAGCAGCTTCTGGCTGACGCGGGTCTGGACTTCGAGATAGTAAGCGGTCTCGGCATCGGTCAGATCTTCGCTGTCCCAGGTCTCAAAGCTTTCGGCCATTTCAGCGTACTGACTCAAAAAGGAGGCATAGTCGCTCAGCAGCGAAAGATCGGAACCGTCGGATTCATTGTACTTTGCCATGAAGTCACAGTATTCCCCCATGAAAGTTTCGTAGCTGTCCATGGCGTTTTTGAAGTCCGGACGCATACCGTCGACCAGTTCTTCCGGCGCGGTCCCGCTGGCTGTGCTTTCCGCGGGCGCGGAGGAGGACGCCGCCTGACTGCCGGCGCTGCCGGTTTGGGCGCTTTCTTCTTTCAGAGATTGGAGGTCTGCCCGGAAATCGGCCAGCTTTTCGGCGGCGCGGTCCAGGTCATCGTCCCACAGCTCGCCGCGAACGTCTGACCATAGATCGTAAATGTCAGAGTGAAAATCCGACCATTCATCGTAAATGTCAGAGTGGGCGTCGGACCAGAAATCGTATTCATTGGAGTGCGTATCCGCCCAATCAGAGTAATCGACCGTATCATAAGCGTCCTTCAAGATGCCGTCGTAGAAGACATCGTACAGATCGCCCATCAAATCGTCATAGATTTCGTCATATACGTCGCCGCCGGCATCATCATACAAATCATCGTACAACACATCCAGCTCGTCGTACATCTCGTCGCAGGTCAGCCCCGAAGAAAGCACCGAATCCACATAGTCGGCGCCGTATTCCCGCAGGCGGATGCACAGATTTCTGGTTTCCTCAATAACGGTGGCGTAAAACGCCTCCACCCGGTCCACGTTCGCAACATAGTCGTCATAGGTGGCAATGTCCGCTGTTAGCGCCTCGTATGCGGCAGTAAGGGAAGAAACGGTAGACTCGATGTCCGCAGATGCCGTACCGTACAGCGTGCCGTCATCGCCTGCAGACGCCGTGCTGTCCTGCGCTTCGGCGGCGGTGCTCTCTGGGGTGGGGGCCGGCGTGCTTTGCGCTGCTGCGCTGCTGCCAGAAGAGGCACCGCCCCCGCAGGCGGCTAGGGATGCAGCCATCACCAGGGCCAATGTCATCGAAATGACCTTTTTCATGGTTCTGTCCTCCTTGAAACTCAGGGGGCGAAAAACGTCCCGTCTGCATTAGCAGAGTGCACACAAGGAACCTTTGCCGCAAAATCTAACAAAAACGGGCCGCCGGCTGTGTTGCCGTCGCTTGGCGTCCACAAAGGACGCCGGCGTTCCGGCGCCTTGCCTTCGGCCTGTTTTTGCGATTTTGCTGCTTCGCAGTTTTGCCGCCCGGTGCGGCAAAACCAAAGCTTCCTTGCGCTTACTCCGCTTTTATTATAGAGCAATTTCACAGAATGTCAATTATAAATATCATTGCGATAAAGCAATATCATAATGACCAATATACCCTTGAGTAAAGGGGGCGGGCTGCCATGAAAAAGGAATTGCTGACTTTAGCGGACAAGATCAAGACCCTGCGGGAGCAGGCCGGGCTGACACAGGCCGAGGTGGCGCGCCAGCTGGGGATATCGCGGGCCGGGGTGAATGCCTGGGAGATGGGGCTATCGGTCCCGTCCACACCCTACGTGGTGGAACTGGCAAAGAAATTCGGCGTTTCTACGGACTATCTGCTCGGCATGGAGGACACGGCAACGATCTCGGTAAAAGGGCTTTCGCAAAAGCAGGTGACGGCGCTGATGGGGATCATCGAGTGTTTCAAAAAGGAGTGAGCGCGCGCCGGGGAAGGCGGCCGGCGAACACAGGCGGCTCCGACCGGTCAGTTGGAGCTGCTATGATGCTATGATTTAATCAAAAGCAGTCGGACGGCAAAATGAAACAGCGCATAGACGCGGGAACGTCGATGCGCTGTTTTTGTGCGTTGGCTGGGCTTACCGGCTGTGACAGTAATGAAAAAAGCCTGCGTTCAGCAGGCTTCAAAACGCCAATCATTACTGCGAGAAGAGTAGCGAGAGCACCTAGAGCACCTCTGCTTGCTCATTATAACAAGTCAAACCGGAAAAGAAAGAGATATGGTTTCTGAATGTACGAGAAAAGAGCAAAAGCACGAAAAACAAAAAGCGATAGAACCAAAGGTTCTATCGCTTGGTGGCTGCCCCTCTCGGACTTGAACCGAGGACACCCTGATTAACAGTCAGGTGCTCTAGCGTGTGTGACGAGGTGAAGCTACGCTTCCAATCGAATATAGTACGATAATACGTAGCAATCTTCAAGAGAGAAACTAAACGAGGTTTGCAGAGGCGAGGGGTTCTTTAAGTGGATCAACAACATCACTCCAGATAAATCCAGGAGCATAGCCGATGAAGCGAGGTTACGCGAATAAAGCTGTCTCTTGGCGGACTAAGTCCAGCGGAATATAGAACAAAGATGAGGGGGTCCATTTAGTCCAATAAAATGTCCGCAGGCCCCTACCTTCACTAGAGATGTTTTTCCGCTTCCCCATTCTCCATAAAGGCCTATCGTAAAAGAAGAAGTGAGGGAATATTGCGATATTGTCTTTGCCAGACTTTGTACAAAAGCTGCTCTGTTTAATTTATCTTCCTCAATTTTGTGATTGGTAAGTCTGCACTGATCATCTAATTATCTCTCCGGTCTATTAGTTAGTTGAATGCTTAAGGCATAAACGCTATTCGTCTAATGGTAATCGCCGAGAACAATTTATTGCAATCCCGAAAATCAGTCACTTCAGTAGCGAGAACAATTTCACCTAAATCCTCTTTGATTTGAAATGGACAGTCGTTCAAATCAATAATTTGATCATTTCTTGCTAACCCGTTATTTTTTATGATATACTTCTTTTCGTCTTCGGGAAGCTTATGCCCGGCTTTCTTAAGTTCTAACGTGATCTGGGATAAATGATCATCTTCGAAGTCAATAGAAATTTGTATTTTACTTTTGGACATTATATTGATTGCAGGGGAAAGTAAATAGCAAACTCCCCCATAAGCAGGTATTTCCGGCCTGATCCGAATGGGTTCAAAATTTATCGAAATTCTGCATTGCGTTTCTTCCCGAACCAAATTGTACACGGTTTTTTCTTTCCCTATATTGGTAAAGAAAATTGGGCTCGATTTTGAAATATCGATATTATCTCCCATCGGTGCTGCAACAGGTATTCTACTTACAGTTTCTTTATGTTGATCCTGTAACAGCAATAATATTTGCTCTAGGTGCTTCAAAACGGCTGCGTTTGATAGTTCCTGCGATCTATATATTTCCTCGTTCAACGATTTGCACAAGGCCTTCGCAGTACTCATCGTACATGAATAATTAGCTTTACGCAAAGCGTTTTGTACAGCAGTAGAACTGAATGATTTGTCGTTCAGCCATAAATTGCACAGAAATTCACAACAAGAATATAGAGTATCATTTGAACAGCGCTTCATGAACTTCCTACAGACGCTCTCAATCAACTTATATAAGCGAGTATCCGTAGACGTTAGCTCGCCCGCTCGATCTTTTTCTTGAATAATATTCCACACTTTGCCAGTACCAAGTTTTATACCTTCAAAAATTGCTGGATATAGGAAACAGTCGCAAAACACATCTGAGAACATTTTTTGACCTCTTTCAGCAAAAAACTTGTAAACGAGGTAATGAGTGGTTATCTACCATTCCATTAAGAACCATTTCTTTCCTCTTACATCAATCGATATGCATACACGGGACAAACACCTCATCTACTTAATATTATACTTAACCATATGGGCGGTTTCAACAGTATCTGCTCCCGAACGCCCGCGAGTTCAGCAATTTTCGAAGATGTAGTGTCGTTAAAATACGTCCTTAGCAGTGCCTTCAGAATCGGACAGGCCGCCTGGCTTCCCTCTCTCGGAAATTTGGCGGCTTTTTCGTTTGCTCAACTTGTTACTCGGCTGGGAACGATCTTGGCCTTGTAGATAGAGCGACTGGTGCAGCCGTTTTGGTTACGGGCAGTCGCATCCATAATTTCATTCCATACAAACAGAAAGCGAGGAACTATATGATCCTAGGCATCGACCACGGCTACTACGCCATCAAAACACGAAACTGTTCCTTCCCGGCCGGCATTACGCCTTTCGGTGACCGCGAACCCTACACCCGCCAGAACGTGCTTACGTTCGGCGGGTGTTTTTTTGTTTGCGGCAGCGGACGGCAGCCAATCCAGCGGGACAAGACCGCCAACGACAACTACTACCTGATGACGCTGGCCGCCATCGCGCAGGAGCTGCAAGCCCGCGGCGCGCCCCGTGAGGGCAGCGTGACCATTGCAGCCGGGCTGCCGCTGACCAGCTATGGACGGGAAAAGCCTGCCTTTCGAAAATACCTGCTCCGCAATGCAGGCCAGCCCACCGAGTTCGCCTACGAGGGCAAAAAGTACCGTATCACGATTGAGGATGTGCTTCTCTTTCCCCAGGGCTTCACGGCGCTTATGACCCAGCCTGACCTGCTGGCGGACGAACCCTCCATGCTGCTGCTCGACATCGGCGGGTGGACGGTCGATCTCATGCGCATCGACAACGGGCAGCCGATCATCGACACCTGCCACAGCCTGGAATTTGGCATGATCCGCTGCATCGACGAGGTGCGGGAGCGGGTGCGGCAGAACACCGGCCTGTCCCTGACCGATGCGCAGATCGAGCAGGTACTGGCAGGCCGCCCGTGCAGTCTGGAGGAAACCGTGCGCAGCCTGATCCGTGAACAGGGCCGCCTCTACACCGAGCGGCTGCTCTCCGCCGTACTGGAAGCGGGGTTTGATTACCATGCACTGCCGGTCGTCATGATGGGTGGCGGCGCGTCAGTGGTAAGCCGCCACATCCGCCCCAGTGACGGCCTGTGTCGCACCGTGACGCTGCTGGACGACCGTGTCAACGCGCAAGGCTACGAGCGCGCCGTGGCCGCGCTTTGGGGCGATGACGCGCAGGGGTGAACCGCCCGCAGTTCGTATTCCGCCCCAATCTGCGCGACCCGGCCCAGCGCCGCGCCTGGCAGCTACTGCAGGGACAGCCGGCCGGGGAGCGCAGCGCCTATCTGGCTGCCTGCATCCTCAAGGCCAGTGACCAGGCTGCCGCACAAAAAGAGCTGCGTGCCATGCTGCGGGAAGAACTCGGCAAAATCCAAGTCACAGCTGCGCCTGCGGAACCGAAGCCGAAGAAGGCAGTGCCAAAATCAACGCTGGACTTTTTCTCTGCCTTGCAGGAGGAGGCGCCCGAATAGAAGACCTCGCATTGCAGCGGAAACACAAAATACAGCCAAAGCCCCGCGATTTGCCTTTGAAGTGACCCCCAAAAGTTAGACAATATTTGAAAGTAAAAATTGTTCAAGCAG
>ERZ1643246.236-NODE-236-length-72984-cov-11.566784_pt1 | contig 72984 bp, 63 predicted proteins | sample MGYA00579265_ERZ1643246 | MGnify/ENA primary metagenome ERZ1643246 (study PRJEB29033, sample SAMEA4952261) | chicken gut metagenome | biome: Broiler Chicken; feature: Gastrointestinal Tract; material: Caecum | place: Ireland | collected 2018 | study: Broiler... | reverse complement strand
ATATGCAAAATTCTATGAAGCAGGAACCCCGCGACTTTAGTCGTGGGAGGTTCAGAGAGTTATAGAAGTTATGAAAGATGAAACAATTAAAATATATAAAAATAAAATGGTAAATGGACTTATAGCAGAGCCTAAAGTTTTAGGTATAATAGATTTAGCAGATAGTGCTGTTGTTATAAGAATACTTGCAGATACACAAATAGGTGAAAATTGGCAAGTAGAAAGAGAAATACGAAGATTTATGAAAAAACGATTTGATAAAGAAAATATTAATATACCTTATCCAAAAAGGGTTATTGAAATAGTAGAAAACAAAAGAAAGGAAGCTTAGAAAATGGAATATTTAGTTGGGGATATAGTATACACTAAAAAACCTCACCCTTGTAAAAGTCATGAATGGGAAGTAATAAGAGTTGGGGCAGACTTTAAAATTAAATGTTTAGGTTGTGGACATATAGTTATGTTACCAAGAACAAAATTTGAAAAAGCCGTTAAAAAGAAAATAGAAAAATAGTAAAAAAATGAATAATTTACCCTTTTAAAATAAATACTAAATTTAGTTATTTGTTTTGAAAGGGGTTTTTTTATGAGTTTTAAAAGGGATTATTTTGAAATAAGACTTGAAAGTATAGGTGGACTTGGTGCAAATCTTGCAGGTAAAATTTTAGGAGAATATGGAGCATTATATTTAGGTCTTAATGCTTCTAGTTTTTCCAGCTATGGTTCTGAAAAAAGAGGTTCACCAGTTAAAGCGTATATAAGATATGCAAAAGAAAATACACCTATAAGAGTTAATAGCCCTGTACAAATACCAAATATATTAGGACTTTTTCATATTGCTTTAGCTAACAAAGAAAATGTAATGGCTGGAGTTTCTGAAAATACTTCAGTTGTTGTAAACACAGATAAAGAACCAGAAGAAGTTAGAAATATATTAAAAATGTATGGAGGTAAATTATATTGTATAGATGCTTTAAAAATAGCATTAGAAACTAAAAGCCGTGTAAATATGGTTATGATTGGTGCAATAGCAAAAACTAATGATTTTATGTGTATAGAAAAGTTACAACAATGTATAAAAGATACAATAGGTAAAAAATATCCTAAAGCATTAGAAAGTAATTTAAATGCTATAAAAAGAGGGTATGAAGAGGTTAAATATAAAGAAATAAGCCCAGATGATAAATATGATTATATAGTTGCTAAAGATTTAGAAAGAGAATGGGGTTACAAAAATGCACCAATAGGCGGTGTAAATACTTGTTTTGGTAGTAGTATTTCTAACGATTTATCAGCTAGTAGAGAAGGTTATATACCTATTTTTATTAAAGAAAAATGTATAAATTGTGGTCTTTGTGATAGCACTTGCCCAGATATGACATTCCAATTTGTAAAAGGACAATATAAAGGTAAAGAATGTATGGTAAACTTAGGTATAGATTATCACCATTGTAAAGGTTGTTTAAGATGTGTTGAAATATGTCCTACAAAAGCATTACAAGTTAGTTTAGAAAGGGATTTTGATATAAGTAAATATCATATAAGAAATAAAGATTTAATTGTAGGTAAATTAAATTTTGAAGAAGTAGGAGCAAGTTCTTTTGTAACTAGTGAAAGTTATACAGAAGATACAAATATTTAAGGAGGTATTTTATGTTAAAACAGAAAGTTATATTTGAAAGTGGTAATGAACTTGCTAGTATTGCTTGTAAACAAATAAATTATCATATAATGGGATATTATCCTATAACACCATCTACACAGATAGCAGAAAGTTTAGACCTTATGAGAGCAGAAGGAGAAAGTCAAGTAAAATTAATAGCAACAGAGGGAGAACATAGTGCAGCTGGTGTATGTTATGGAGCATCTGTTGGTGGTGGAAGAGTATTTAGCGCCACAAGTGCAAATGGACTACTATATAGTTTAGAACAATTGCCAGTACAGTCTGGAACAAGATTTCCAATGGTTTTAAATGTTGCTTGTAGAACAGTATCAGGGCCTTTATCTATAAAGGGTGACCATAGTGATATAATGTATACTTTAAATACAGGTTGGATTATACTTTTTGCAAAAGATAATCAAGAAGTATATGATTTTAATATAATAGGTTTAAAATTAGCAGAAAGAGTTAATTTACCAGTTATAGTAGCCTTTGATGGATTTTTTACAAGCCATCAAAAGAAAAAAGCACATATTTTTGAAAATGATAAAGATATACAAGACTTTTTAGGTGAATGTAAAAGAGAATTTAATGTTCTAAATATGGATAAACCTATAACAATAGGTTCTTATATGAATGAACCAGACCTTATTAATAATAAATTTCAATTAAATTTAGCTATGAAAGAAGCTAAAGAACATTTACCAATAATTTTTGAAGAATATAAGAATATATCTGGTAGAGAATATAAGTCAGCAGAAGGATATTTAACAAAAGATGCAGAAATTTTAATATTTGCATTAGGTTCAACTTTTGAAACAGTTAAAGATGCAGTAGATAAAATGAGAAAAGATGGAAAAAAGGTAGGAGCTTTTACTTTAAAAATATTACGTCCTTGGATAACAGAAGATATATATAATATGTGCAAAGACAGTAAACTTTTAATATGTCTTGATAGGCAAGACAGTTATGGTGCTAATGGTGGTAATATGAGTATAGAAATAAAAGCTAGTTTACAAGAAAAAGAATTAAATACAAAAGTTATTACTCGTATATATGGTCTTAGTGGTAAAGATTTTTATGTAGAAGATGCTATTAAACTTTTTGAAGAAGCTTTTTCTAGTTTTGAAGGTAATGAAATAAAAAGATTTGACTATTTAGGTAAATATGAAGGTAATCTACAAATTAAAAATACTCAATATTTTGAACCTTTAAAAGCTAAGGATACAAAACTTAATATAACAAAAGTAGAATATAATGAAGATAAAAAAACTTTTAATGTTACAGGTGGAAGTGTAAAAGACATAACAGCTATGCCTAAAAGAATATCAGCAGGACATGGAGCTTGTCCAGGTTGTGGCATACCTGTTAATGTAAATCTTCTATTAAGTGGTATAGAAGGAAATGTTGTTTTACTATTTCAAACAGGTTGTGGTATGGTTGTAACTACATCTTATCCTAAAACTGCTTTTAAAGTAAATTATGTTCATAATCTTTTCCAAAATGGTGGTGCAACATTATCAGGGCTTTTAGAAATATATAAAGAAAAACAAAAAAGAGGCGAAATAGATGAAGATATAACTTTTATAATGGTATCTGGTGATGGTGGACTTGATATAGGTCTTGGTTCTGCTTTAGGTAGTGCTATAAGAAACCATAATATGATAATCTTTGAATATGATAATGGAGGTTATATGAATACAGGATACCAACTTTCATATTCAACACCAAAAGGAGCAAAAAGTTCAACAAGTCATATAGGAGAATATGAGTATGGAAAAGATTTATTCCATAAGGATAATCCTCAAATATTTGCAGCTACTAATATACCTTATGTTGCAACAGTAGCAGAAAGTCATATAACAGATTTTGTTAGAAAAGCAAGAAAAGCACAAGAATATAGCAAAAAATTTGGACTTGCTTATATAAAATGTTTATCTGCTTGTCCTTTAAATTGGGGTGATGAACCAAGATATGAAAGAAGTGTAATAGAAAGTGCTGTTAAGAGTTGTTACCACCCTTTATATGAAATAGAACATGGAATAACAACTTTAAATTATAATCCAGAAGAAAAAAATGAAAAATTACCTATTACAGATTATTTATTAAAAATGGGCCGAACAAAACATTTAAAAAATGAAAAATATAGTCATATAGTAGAAAGTATTCAAAATGAAGTTGATAGGAGATGGCAACGATTAAAAGCTAGAGCAGAAAGTCCTTATTTATAGGAAAGAGTGTAGACTTTTTTGTCTACACTCTTTAAAAATAATTTTCAAACATATTAAAAAGGTTAATATCAAATTATTTAAAAGTTATGCTATTATATAATAAATGTAATTTTTAATCAATAATAAAATTTAAAAGATTGTTGAGGTGTATAGATAGGTAATAAAAAAGACTATAGAAAATTTTCTATAGTCAAATTAAATTATTTTAAAGCAGGCATAGGACCAGCACCATTTTTCGCCGTTAAAGCTTGTGTTAGTTTAGTTTTTAAAGTTTGTATTTCATAATCTGTATCTTTAGGTGAGGGTATATAATAACCTTTTTTTTCAGCAAATTTATATAAATTATATTGAGTTTCTTCTGCTTCATTTCTCATTTGTTGAAAAATTTGTCTTAAATTTAAGTCGCTACATTCTGTTATCATTTTAGCATAATTTACAATACTTGCTTTTAATCCTGTTAAAATATCTAAAACCATATCTTTTTCGTTCATAATATCCTCCTATAATAATTGTATTAATTTTTGAGCTGATTTTTCTGCTTTTATACTTGAATTTTTAAACATTTCTTTAAGCTCTGGTTCACAAGCTTTAGTAGCATAACAAGATAATTTAGAAGATATAGTGATATTATTAGATACACATTCTCTTATTGCATTTATTTCCATTTGATTTAAGTTTGACATATATTCACCTTCTATAAATTAAAATATTTTATGTACATATTTTAACCATAAAATAAATATATATACTTGTTATTGTTTATTTTTGTTATTCATAAAAAACATAAATATAGCAACAGAACAAATAATGAAATAACCTATAAAGCTATGAATATCCGGTTTTTGATTAAATACAATATATCCTAATATACCAGAAAATATAATTTGAGAATAATCAAAAATAGAAATTTCTTTAGCTGGTGCATTTGCATAAGCAGCAGTAACAGCAAATTGACCAAGACTAGCAAAAACACCTGCTAATAATAAATAAATTAATTGTTTTATAGTCATAGGTGAAAAGTTGAAAATAACAAAAGGTAATATAGCTAAACAAGAAAAGCATGAGAAAAAGAAAACTATAAAAGGACCTTTTTCACCTTTTAAACTTAAAAATCTTACCATTGTATAAGCCATACCAGCACACATTGCACCTAAAACACCTATTAAAGCAGGTAAACTATTAAGACTAGTTTTTGGCACATTATTATTTAATAATCCTATTATTAAGTTAGGATTTATAATAAACAAACTTCCTAAAAATGCTATTAATATAGATATAACTTGCCATAATTTAATTTTTTCTTTAAGTATAAAAAATGAAAATATAATTACAAAAAATGGAGCAAGTTTATTAAGCATAGTAGCATCTGATAAAATTAAATTTTCTATTGCATAGTAGTTGAATATTATACCAAGTGTACCAAAAGTAGCTCGAAGTATTAAGCCTAATAAGTTTCCTTTTTGAAATTTAAAACCTATTTTAGATTTTTTTATAATATAAAATGCAAAAAATAATGAAACTAGATTTCTAAAAAAGCTTTTTTGCATAGAAGGAATATCACCAGATAGTTTTACAAAAAGGCTCATAAGTGCAAATCCAAAAGCTGATAATATAATAAATAATATACCTTTATTTTTATTTGTCATAAATAAACTCCTTTCTAAAATACAAATAATATTTTATAATAAAACTGAAAAAATGTAAATTAAACATTGTAAATTTTTTAAAATGTATTATAATTATTTTATATAGTTTTATATTTTAAAAATGGAGGATTAAAAAAATGAGCTATAAAAATGAATTTATAAAATTTATGTGTGCCTCAGGAGTTTTAACTTTTGGTGATTTTGTAACTAAAAGTGGAAGAAATACACCTTATTTCATTAATACAGGAAATTATAATACAGGTGAACAAATAAATAAATTAGGTTATTTTTATGCAAAGTGTATGGAACAAAATAGTATAAATAGTAATGTTTTATTTGGACCTGCTTATAAAGGTATCCCACTTTGTGTAACAGTTGCATCTGCATTATATAAAGATTATAATAAAAACTTAAATTATTGTTTTAATAGAAAAGAAGCTAAAGACCACGGAGAAGGGGGTGTTATGGTAGGTTATAAACTTCAAGATGGTGATAAAGTTACAATTATAGAAGATGTTATTACAGCTGGTACTGCTATAAGAGAAAGTTTACCTATATTAAAAAATGCTGCTAATATTACAGTAGATTCTGTTATTATATCTGTTGACAGAATGGAAAAAGGTAATAATGAAAAGTCTGCTATTCAAGAAGTTTATGAAGAATTTGGAATAAAAGTATATCCTATTGTTACAATTATTGATATTATAGAAGCTATAAAATCTGGGGTTATAGAAGGAGAAGAATATTTAGATAAAATGATAGCTTATAGAGAAAAATATGGCATAAAATAAGATTGTAACATAATTGTAATAAATATGTTATTAATTGGAAACATTAAAATTTATAATATATGGTATAATTAATTTATATTACATATGTTAGGAAAGGAAATGACGTATATGATTAATAAACTTAAAAAAATTATAACATCTTTAATATTAACATTAACTATGATAGTACCAGCATTTACTGTTTTTGGTGCTGACCCTATTTATGTTAAATTAAATGGTGTACCAATAGCTTATGATGCTAGTGATGCACAGCCACAAATTATGAATCAAAGAGCTATGGTACCTTTTAGAAAAACAGCAGAAGTTTTAGGAGCTACTATTGAATGGGATAAAGTAACTGAAACAGCTACTTTAAGAAGAGGTGATAGAGTTGTAGTACATACTATGCGTACTAAAATTATTACTGTAAATGGTACAGCTTCTACTTTTGATACACCTTCAGCTGTAGTAAAAGATAGAACAATGATGCCTGTTAGAATGCTTAGTGAAGCATTAGGTTACCCTGTAACTTGGGACAACAATACAAGGGTAGTAAATATTATTGCAGATAACCCTTCAGTTGTAAGTATTATACCAGAAAAAACAACTCTTAATAGTGGTGAAAAAATTAATATTGCAGTAACAACAAGTTCAACAACTGACAGAATAAAAATAATAGATATTAATGAAAATAATAGTATTATTGCTGAAGCTAATACATATAGTACAAATGTAGATGGTACAAGATTATTTTCAGTACCTTGGACACCAAATGTTACAAAAAGTACATTTAAAACTTTAAAAGCTGTACCAGGTAATTTAACAACTTATAATGAAGATGTTAGTGCTTATAAAGTTTGTGCTATTAGTGTAAATGCAGATACTACACCTAAACTTATATCTTTTACATCAAATAAAAAAGATGTAGGTAGAGGTGATAAAATTAAATTAACTGTTGAAGCTAATAATAATACTGATAGAGTAAAAATTGGTACAGATAAAAATGATAAAGTTATAGAATTAACAAATTATAAATTTAAAGATAACAATAATAATAATAACAACAACAATAACAATAATAATATTACTAATAACAATGATAAAATTAGAGTTTTTGAAGCAGAGTTTACTATGGAAGATAGAGGCGATGTAGAGTTTAGAGCTTATGTTGGTAATTCAATTAATGGTTATGACACTAATTATGAAAAATTAAAAATAACTGTTGGTGGAGCTGGTAGTGGTGAAAGTTCATCTAATGAAAAACTTAAAATAAAAGATTCATTTATTATTAATGATGATATTTATGTAGATGAAACAATTAAAGTTATTGTTAAAACAACAACAGATGTTGAAAAAGTTGAAATTTTAGATGAAAATGATAAAGTTGTAGATGATACAAGATATGCTTCTATAAAAAATAATTCAGAACATATTTGGGAATTAGATGTTCCAGTAAAAAATAGTGGTAGAAATAGATTTTATATAGTAGCTTATAATAAAGATAAAGACAAAGTAAAAGAAAGTATAAGTTTTAGTGCTTCTACATATAGTAGTAGTGATTTAGTAATATTAAATACTGAACAAAGAGATATTGGAGCAGTTTCTGGTGATGATGTTAAATTTATAATTAGAACAACAAGCCAAGCTGAATATATAAAAATCTTTGATGGTAGTTCTGAATTATTAAAAGTTGAAAATTCTTATAGTAATAACAGTTCTACTAGAGAATGGGAAGCAAGAATAAAAGTAACAAATTCTAATAAAGATAGTTTAAGAGTTGTAGCTTATGATAAAAAGGAAAATCAAACATCTACAAAATTAAATGTATATTTAAATATACAAGCAGATGGTAAAATATATGATTTTAATTTAAAAACACAAGAAGTTTATAAAAATGAATATATAAGAGTAGATGTATTTACTAATAAAGCTATAACTAAAGTTTGGATAGTAGATGATAACAATGGTAGAGTAGCTTATAGTACTGCTTATGATAGTGTAAGTGGTGATGAGTATACTTGGGAACTTAAATTCCCAGCAGAAGAAGTTGGAAGTAATATAAGATATACTATTTATGCAGAAGACCAAAATGGTAAAACATATGATGAAACATTTAGAGTTCGTGTAAATAGATAATATTTCACTATATAACTATAAAAATAATTTAGCCCACCTAAAAGGTGGGTTAAATTATATATGGAGGATACAATGGATAATAATTTAACACTTATGACAGACCTTTATCAATTAACAATGATGCAAGGTTATTTTGAATCTAATATGCATAATAAAAAAGCTGTTTTTGATATGTTTTATAGAAAAAATCCAAGTAATAATGGTTATGCAATAACTTGTGGACTAGAGCAAGTAGTAGATTATATAAAAAATATAAAATTTGATGATAATACTATAAATTACTTAAAAAGTCTTAATATTTTTAAAGAAAATTTTTTAGAATATTTAAAAGACTTTAGATTTACAGGAGACATTTATGCTATACCAGAAGGTACAGTAGTTTTCCCTGGAGAGCCTTTAGTAAGAGTAAAATCTACTATAATAGAGGCACAATTTATAGAAACAACAATACTTAATATAATAAATCACCAAAGTCTTATTGCTACAAAAGCAGCTAGAGTTAAGTGGGCAGCAGAAGGTGATGTAGTTATGGAGTTTGGTTTAAGAAGAGCTCAAGGACCAGATGCTGGAATTTATGGCGCTAGAGCAGCAGTAATAGGTGGTTGTAATTCTACTAGTAATGTACTTGCTGGTAAAATGTTTAATATACCTATATCTGGAACACACGCTCATAGTTGGATAATGAGTTTTAAAGACGAATTAACAGCTTTTAGAGCTTATGCAAATATTTTTCCTAATAGATGTGTTCTTTTAGTAGATACATATGATACTTTAAAAAGTGGTGTACCTAATGCTATAAAAGTATTTAAAGAAATGAAAGAAAAAGGAATTGAACTTAAAAATTATGGTATACGTTTAGATAGTGGAGATTTAGCTTATATTTCAGATAAAGCTAGAACTATGCTAGATGAAGCAGGGTTTAAAGATGCTAGTATAGCAGCTTCTAGTGATTTAGATGAAAGTATTATTTCTTCTTTAAAACAACAAGGTACTAAAATAAATGTTTGGGGTGTTGGTACAAATCTTATAACTTCTAGTGATTGTCCAGCTTTTGGTGGTGTTTATAAACTTTGTGCAGAAGAAGTTAATGGAGAAATGTTGCCAAAAATTAAACTTTCAGAAAATCCAGATAAAGTTACAAATCCAGGAGTAAAGAAAATAGTTAGACTTTATGATAAAGCTACTAATAAAATTAAAGCAGATTTAATTTGTCTTGAAGATGAAATATTAAATGAAGATGAAGATTTAACAATTTTCCATCCAATAAATACTTGGAAAACAATGACTTTAAAAGGAAAAGAATATTATACAAAAGAACTTTTACAACCTGTATTTATAAATGGTGAATGTATTTTTGAAAAAAGAGAAACTATGGAAATAAAAGAATATTGTGAAAAAGAAAAAGATAGTCTTTGGAATGAACATAAACGACTTATAAATCCTCATATTTTACCAGTAGATTTATCTTTAAAACTTTATAATCTTAAGAAAGATATGATTGATAATATAAGAAAAAATAAGTAATAATATTTTAGGTGTAGATATTGTCTACACCATTTTTAAATAGAAAATATTTTATAAATGTATATAATAGAAAAATATGGTAATAATTAATATAATTAACTGTAAGGAGAAGACATTATGAATATATTACAAAAAGAAAAAAATATATTATTATTATCAATATTTATAGGTACATTTATTACTATAATTTTTATATTAACTACAAAAAGTTATTCTTATAATATACAAAAAGGTATTGCAAATGAAGTTATTAGATTACATGTTTTAGCAAATAGTGATGAAAATTATGACCAACAACTTAAAATAAAAGTAAAAGATAGTGTAATTAAAATGTTAGAAAATGAATTAAATAATAGTATTTCTAAAGATGAAACAAGAATAATATTATTACAAAATTTAAATAAAATAGAACAAAAAGCTAAACAAATAATAGAAGAAAATGGATATAATTATAATGTTAGTGCTAAAATAACTTTTGACTATTTTCCTACAAAACAATATGGTGATATTATTTTACCAGCAGGAGAATATGAAGCATTAAAAATAGAAATAGGTGAAGCAAAAGGTCAAAATTGGTGGTGTGTTATGTTTCCACCATTATGTTTTATAGATGTAAGTGTAAAAGAAGTACCAAAAGAAGAAAAAGATAAATTAAAAAATATTTTAACAGATACAGAATATGATATAATAACAAAAGCTAAAAATAAAAATGATATACCTATAAAGATAAAATTTAAAATAGTTGAAATATGGCAAAATAAATTTTCTGAAAATTGAAATATAAAAAAATAAAAATTTCAAAAATATATTGATTTTTATTAAAAAATATATTAAAATGAATTAAATTTAAAATAAACAATCAAAATTATATAAAATAATTGATTTTTTATTAAAAGTATATTAAAATAGTTTTTACAATATTGATTATAAAATAAATTTGTATATATATTAAATAATAGAAAGGGTGAAGTTTATGCATTATAGCTTACCAAAAAAACAGGGGCTTTATGACCCAAAATTTGAACATGATAATTGTGGTATAGGATTTATTGCTAATATAAAAGGTAAAAAAAGTCATAATATAATAACAGACGCTATACAAATACTTAAAAATCTTACTCATAGAGGTGGGGTTGGCAGTGAAGAAGATACTGGTGATGGTGCAGGTATTTTAACTCAAATACCTCATAAATTTATGGAAAAAGTTTGTAAAGATGAAGGAATAGTTTTACCAAAACAAAAAGATTATGGTATAGGTATGTTTTTCTGCTCTCATAATGAACAAATAAGAAACAATACTATAAACAAACTTAAAACTATAATAGAAGAAGAAAATCAAAATATTTTAGGATTTAGAACAGTACCTACATATAGTAAATGTGTTGGTAAATCTTCTAAAAATTCTATGCCTTATATTATGCAAGTTTTTATTAAAAAAGAGGATAGTTTAAAAACGGAAGAAGAATTTGAAAGAAAACTTTTTATAATATCTAAAAGAGCAGAAAAAGAAATTAGATATTGTATAGATAATGACCCTTATTTTTATTTTACTTCATTGTCTTGTAAAACTATTGTTTATAAAGGTATGCTTACACCTGAACAAGTAGACAGATTTTATATAGATTTATTAGATTTAGATTTTGAAAGTGCATTAGCTTTAGTACATTCAAGGTTTAGTACAAATACATTTCCTAGTTGGGAAAGAGCACACCCTAATAGATACATTATACATAATGGAGAAATAAATACTATTAGAGGTAATGTAAATTGGATAAAAGCTCGTGAAAAAACGTTTGAAACAGATGCTTTTTCAAAAGAAGATTTATCTAAAATATTACCAGTTATAAATGAAGATGGTAGCGACTCTGCTATGCTTGATAATTATATACAAATGCTTACACTTTGTGGATATAGTTTACCTAAAGCTATTATGATGGCTATACCAGAGCCTTGGGAAAATGATGAAAATATGAATAAAGCTAAAAGGGATTTTTATGCTTATAATAGTTTAATGGGGGAGGCTTGGGATGGCCCTGCTGCTATTGGCTTTACAGATGGTGATGTAATAGGAGCTACACTTGATAGAAATGGATTAAGACCTGCTAGATATTATGTAACAAATGATGATTATGTAATTTTATCATCAGAAGTTGGTGTTTTACCTATAAAAGAAGAAAATATTATAAAAAAAGATAGACTTACACCAGGTAAAATGTTACTTATTGATACTAAAGAAGGTAAAATTATTGAAGATGCCGAAATAAAGGAAAAAATATCTAATGAAAACCCTTATGGACAATGGCTTAATGAAAATCTTATTTGTTTAGATAGTTTAAATAGTGGAGAAATTGAGGAAAAAGAAACCTTAGATTTACTTATAAGACAAAAAGCTTTTGGATATGTAAAAGAAGACATTGAACTTACTATAAAAGATATAGTAGAAAAGGGCGAAGACCCAATTGGTGCAATGGGAAATGATGCTCCACTTGCAGTATTTTCTGAAAGAAATCAACTTTTATATAATTATTTTAAACAACTTTTTGCACAAGTAACAAATCCACCAATAGATGCAATAAGAGAACAAATAGTAACAAGTACTATAACTTATTTAGGTGGCGAAGGTAATTTATTAAATCCTAATATTAAAAACTGTAAAAGAATAAAACTTGATACACCTATACTTACAAATGAACAATTTGCTAAAATAAAAAATCTTAATAGTGAAGATTTTAAAGTTGCTAATATATCAATAGTTTATAATAAAAATGAAAAAACTATGAAAGAGGCTATTGATGATATTTTTAATCAAGTAGATGAACAAGTTAAAAATGGTGCTAATATATTAATTTTATCAGATAAAGGTGTAGATAAAGAAAATATGCCAATACCTTTACTTTTAATATCAGCAGGTGTTCATCACCATTTAATAAATACAGGTAATAGAACTAAAACAAGTATTGTTTTACAATCAGCAGAACCTAGAGAAGTACACCATTTTGCACTTTTAACTGGTTATGGTGCTAATGCTATAAATCCTTATTTAACTTTTGAAACAATAGAAAGTAATTTTGAAGATAGTGAAAAAGCTATTAAAACTTATGTAAAAGCAGTTACAAAGGGTATTATAAAAGTAATGTCTAAAATGGGTATATCTACATTACAAAGTTATCAAGGTGCACAAATATTTGAAGCTCTTGGTATATGTGAAAAAGTTGTAGATAAATTTTTCACTAATACTACAACAAGAATAGGTGGTATAGATTTAGAACATATTGAAAAAGAGGCTCAATTAAGACATAATGAAGCGTTTTTAAATGATGAAGATTTAGCATATGGTGGGGATTATAAATGGCGTAAAGGTGGAGAATACCATATGTTTAACCCTCAAACAGTAACACTTTTACAAAAAGCAGTTAGAGAGGGAGATTATAGTATATATAAAGAATATGCAAACCTTATGGATAACCATAATGAAGGCTTATGTACTATTAGAAGTATGTTAGATGTACGTTTTAATGAAAAGCCTATTAATATAGATGAAGTTGAAAGTGTTGAAAGTATTGTTAAAAGATTTAAAACAGGTGCTATGAGTTATGGTTCATTAAGTCAAGAAGCACACGAATGTTTAGCAATAGCTATGAATAGATTAGGAGGTAAATCTAATAGTGGTGAGGGTGGAGAAGTACCAGAAAGATTTGTACCAATGGAAAATGGTGATTCCAAATGTTCAGCTATTAAACAAGTAGCATCAGGGCGTTTTGGCGTATCTATAAATTATTTACAAAATGCAATTGAAATACAAATAAAAATGGCTCAAGGTGCAAAACCAGGAGAAGGTGGACATTTACCAGGTAAAAAAGTTTATCCTTGGATAGCTAAAGCTAGAAATTCTACACCAGGTGTTTCTTTAATATCACCACCACCGCATCATGATATTTACTCAATAGAAGATTTAGCTCAACTTATACATGATTTAAAAAATGCTAATAGAAATGCTAGAATAAGTGTAAAATTAGTTAGTGAAGCAGGTGTTGGTACTATTGCTGTTGGTGTTGCAAAAAGTCTTGCAGATGTTATACTAATAAGTGGTTACGATGGTGGTACAGGGGCTGCTCCTAGAACAAGTATAAGACACGCAGGGCTTCCTTGGGAACTTGGGCTTAGCGAAACACATCAAACTTTATTATTAAATAACCTTAGAAATAGAGTTGTTTTAGAAGCAGATGGAAAAATGCTTACAGGTAGAGATGTTTTAGTATCTTGTTTGCTTGGTGCAGAAGAATTTGGTTTTTCTACAGCACCATTAATTGCAATAGGTTGTGCAATGCTTAGAGTTTGTCATATGGATACTTGTGCAGTAGGGGTGGCTACACAAAATCCTGAACTTAGAAAAAGATTTAAAGGTAAACCAGAACATGTTGAAAACTTTATGAAATTTGTTGCTATGGATTTAAGAGAACAAATGGCTAAATTAGGTTTTAGAACTATTGAAGAAATGGTTGGTCGTGTAGAAAAATTAGTACCTAAAAAAGTAGACAATTATAAAGCTAAAACAGTTGATTTATCTAGTATTTTATATCAACCTAAAGGTAGTGTATCTGATAAAGAAAGATTTTTCAATACTCCACAAAATCACAATATAGAAAAATCTTTTGATTATAATACATTATTAAAATTATGCGAACCTGCTATATATGAAGATAAAAAAGTTAATGCTAGATTTAGTATAACAAATATTAATCGTGTTTGTGGTACAGTTTTATCTAGTGATATAGCAAAAGTAAAAGGTGATAAAGGTTTAAAAGAGGATACTATTAACCTTACTTTTGAAGGTTCTGCTGGACAAAGTTTTGGAGCATTTTTATCAAGTGGTATTACAATGAAAGTTTTAGGAGATTGTAATGACTATGTAGGTAAAGGACTTAGTGGTGGTAAAATTATAGTTACACCAAGTAAAAAAAGTAATCTTATACCTGAAGAAAATGTTATTATTGGTAATGTTGCTTTATTTGGTGCTATAAAAGGTGAAGCATATATTAATGGTATAGCTGGGGAGCGTTTCTGTGTAAGAAATAGTGGTGCTACTGCCGTTGTTGAAGGTATAGGCGAACACGGACTTGAATATATGACAGGTGGAAAAGTTTTAATAATTGGTAAAACTGGTAGAAATTTTGGTGCTGGTATGAGTGGTGGTATGGCTTATGTTTATAATGAAAATGGAAAATTTGAAAATAAATGTAATATGGAACTTATTATTTTAGAACAATTAAATAATGAAGATAAAGAAGATTTAAAACAAATGCTACAAAATCATTATAAATATACAAATAGTCAAAAAGCTAAAAATATGTTAGATAATTTTGATATAGAAATTAATAAATTTATAAAAGTTATACCTAAAGCCTATAAAGAAGTTATAGAACAAATAAAACTTGCTAAAGAAGAAGGATTGTCTGATGATGATGCTATGATGAAAGCATTTCAAAGTGCTATAAAGTAATTTAATAAAAAACAACAAAAATACTTTATTAATTAGTGTTTTTGTTGTGTTTTTTTTTAATTTGTGATAATATTATATTAAAAATTTATATAGTATGAAATATTAGAAGAAATAAATGGCAAAATATTATTTGATTTATTTATAAATTTTTATGCTTTAGAGTATCTGTTTTGAGAAATGAAAGTTTTTTTAGATAATGAAATTATCCAGGGTGTTGTTGTTGATATGTTAGACTTAACGAAGATTTATCATTTTATCCAATAGAATGTTATTTTGATGATTGAAATTATAAATATAATAAAAGAGGTTTAAAAAATGGATTTATCATATAGATTAAATAAAATAGCAGAAAAAGTAACAATAAATGGTATTATAGCAGATATAGGTACAGACCATGCATACATACCTATTTTTTTATATAAAAATAATAAAATAAAAAGTGCAATAGCTTGTGATATATCTAAAGGTTCATTACAAAAAGCAATTGATAATATTAATAAATATAATTTACAAGATAATATACAAACACGATTGGGAAATGGACTTGAAAAAATAACATTACAAGATAATATAGACACAATTATTATTGCAGGTATGGGTGGTATGTTAATGATTGATATATTAGAAAAAGGTAATATTATAGCCAATAATGTTAAAGAATTAATATTACAACCACAAAAAGATATAGACAAAGTAAGACAATATTTACATAATAATAATTTTAAGATAATAGATGATGAAATGTTAAAAGATGAAGGAAAATATTATACTATAATAAAAGCAATAAAAGGAAAAGAAGAAAATTTATATAAAAAAGAAGAATATATATTTGGTAAGTTTGAAATAGAAAATAAAAGCGAAATTTTAAAGGAATATATAGAAGACCAAGTGTATAAAATGGAAATAGTTTTAAAAAATATAAAAGAAACTAATATACAAACTCGTATTTTAGAAATAGAAAATAATATAAAAATGTACAGGGAGGTTTTAAAATGTCTGTAAAGTGTAGTGATATAATAAATATTATGGAAGAATATGCAAATTCTAGTCTAGCAGAAGATTGGGATAATGTAGGACTTATGTTGGGTGATGAAAATCAAAATATAAATAAAATATTAGTAGCACTTGATATAGATGATAAAATAATAGATGAGGCAATAGAAAAAAAATGTGATATGATTATAACACATCACCCTTTTATATTTAAAGGTGTAAAATCTATAAAAACATCTGATACATTAGGTAGTAGAATTATAAAGTTAATTAAAAATAATATTTGTGTATTTTCAGCTCATACAAATTTAGATATAACTGTAAATGGTACAAATGATACATTTGCTAAACTTTTAAATTTACAAAAAATAGGGAATTTATTTGAAAAAGATAATAGTAGTGTAGGACTTGGAAGAGTTGGAGAACTTGAACAGAGTATACCTTTTAGTGAATTGATAGAAAAAGTTAAAAAAGTTTTAAATTTAAATAACTTAGTAGTATCAGGTGAATTAGATAAATTGGTAAAAAAAGTAGGTATATGTACTGGAGCTGGTGGAGATATAGATTTTATGTTACAAGCTATATCAAAAGGTTGTAATGTATATATAACAGGTGATATAAAATATCATAATTCACAAGTGGCAAATGATTTAGGGCTATACCTTATAGATGCTACACATTATGCAAGTGAAGCTATTATTATACCTGTTATATGTAATTATATAAATAGTTGTGCAAGAAAATTAAATATGCAAGTAGAATGTATTGCATCTACAATTGATGGTCAAACATTAAATATTATATAAGAGAGGTTTTTATGAAAGATATAAAAGTAAAAGTTAAATATAATAATAATATAATTTTAGAAGATAATTTTAAAGAAGGTATAATTTTATATAATATAAAAGAACAACTTAAAGATAAATTTAACTTTCCCATATTTTTAGCTAAAATTAATAATGAAAATGTTGAACTTTTTAGAAAAATAAATGAAGATTGTGAAATAGAGTTTTTAGATATAACTAATAAACATGCATATTTAACATATAAAAGAAGTGTAGCATTATTAATGATTAATGCTATAAGAAAAGTTTTAGGAGAAGACACAAGAATCTTTATAAGATATTCTATTAATCAAAATTGGTTTTGTGAAATAGAAAATACAAAAATAACAGATGAATTACTTAATAAAATATCTAATTATATGTTAAATACAACAATAGAAAATAAAGAAATCAAAAAAATTAATGTACCTACTAATGAGTGTATAAAACTTTTAAATAAATATAAAATGTATGATAGAGCAAACGGACTTAGTTTTGTGAGAAAATCTTCTATAAATTTATATAAACTTGAAAATACATATGATTATTTATATGGACATATGGCAGTAGATACAAAAGATTTAACAGGATTTAAACTAATAAAAAATGATAATAATAGTTTTACATTAAACTTTTTGGATAGAAATAATCCAACAGAACTTAAAGAATATAAAAATATTAAAAAATTAGTAGAAGTTTTTGAAGAGTCTGCAAAATGGTCTAAAATAATAGGTGTAGACTATGCAGGTGCTTTAAATAGTGCTATATGCGAAGAACGTATACAAGAAATTATTTTAATTTCAGAGGCTTTACAAGAAAAGAAAATAGCTAATATTGCTGATATGATAACAAAAAATAATAAAAAAGTCGTATTAATAGCAGGACCTTCATCTTCTGGTAAAACAACTTTTGCTAATAGAATATGTATACAATTAAAAGTAAATGGTATAACACCTTATGTTGTTTCTTTAGATAATTATTATTTAAATAGGGAAAATGTTCCTTTAGATGAAGATGGAAAGCCAGACTTTGAATGTTTAGAGTCTTTAGATGTTGAAAGAATTAATAAAGATATAGAAACTCTTATAAAAGGTGAACCAACAGAAATACCTAAATTTAATTTTATAACAGGTAAAAGAGAAAAAGGTAAAACAATAACATTAAAAGAAAATGAAGTAATAATTATTGAAGGTATACATGGACTTAATGAAAAAATAAGTGCAAATATAGATAAAAAAGATAAATTTAAAATATTTATAAGTGCTTTAACTCAGCTTAATATAGATAGTCATAATAGAATATCTACAACAGATGCAAGAATTTTTAGAAGACTTGTAAGAGACCATCATTTTAGAGGATTTGGTGTTAATAAAACTATACAAATATGGTCTGATGTAATGAAAGGTGAAATTAAAAATATATTTCCATTCCAAGAAGAAGCAGATGTTATATTTAATTCAGCTTTAATTTATGAGTTAGCAGTTTTAAAACCTTTTGCAGACCCATTATTATATAGGGTAACAAAAGATGAAGAAGAATATAGTGAAGCTACAAGGCTTATAAAATTTTTAGATAGCTTTTTACCTATTAATTGTTTAGATGCAATACCTCCTAACTCTATTATTAGAGAGTTTATAGGTGGAGGGTGTTTTGAACATTAAATTATAAATAATAAAAAAGATTTTTGTATTATATAATATAGAAAATTTAATAAATGAAATTGAAGAGGTATAGTTTTTAAACTATACTTTCAGACTGAAGACAAAAGGCATATTGAAAAAAATTCAATATGCCTTTTGTTTTCAATTTTATAATAATAAATTACTAATGAATAATTTTATAATTTTTGTAAAAAATACTAATATTAAAATTTATAAAAGGAGTGGTCATTATATTTTACAAGAAAAAGGGTATTATAGTAGCAATGTTAATAATTAGTATAGTATGTTTAATATTTATTTTTAATGTAGACAAGAAAAAAGAATATAATGGAACATTTGTAAAAGTAGGTGATAATAATGGATATATATGTAAAGCCTTTTAAAAAAGTATCTTTGGCAGAAGTAAAAAAGATATATTTAAAAGATATAGCAGAAGTTTATGCACCAAGTGAAATATTAAAACAAGTAAAAAATGTAAAAGTAATGGAAATAAAAGCGGAAGAACAAAATAATTATTTAATATCTATTATAGATATAATAAATTCTATTGATAAATCTATGCCAGGACATACTATAAATAATGTGGGAGAAATGGATACAGTATTAGAATATTCACCAGTAAAAGAAAAAGATAAGTCTATTATAAAAAGTTTAAAAGTAGCAGCAGTTACAATAATACTTTTAGCAGGTTCTTCTACAGCTATTATGAGTTTTCATTCTGATGCACAAATGTCTAAAGTTTTTGAAAATTATTATTATATATTTTTTAATGAAAGAGTAGAAAATCCAATGCTTTTAGATATACCATATTCTATTGGATTAGCAATGGGTATAATTGTATTTTTCAATCACTTTATAGGGAAAAAGATAACAACAGATCCAACGCCAATAGAAGTAGAAATGTCTACGTATGAAGCAAATGTTACAGATAATATTATAGATACCTTAAATGTAGAAAAAACAAAAGGTGGGAATAATAAAAATGGAAACAATTAAAGGCATACTAGCAATAATAATAGCATTTGCATCAGGTATAATAATATCCGGTGCAGTTTTTGCATTTATAGCAATAATAGGTGTTGTACCAAGACTTGCACAAAAGACAAGAACAGAAGATAAAATAAGGTTTTATGAAGAAGCTATTATATGGGGTGGTATAATAGGTACAGTATCTATGGTATATGATTTTTATATACCAATAGGAAAAGTTTTAGCAGTAATGTATGCAGGTTGCATAGGTATTTTTTTTGGTTGTTTAGCAGTATCTTTAGCAGAAATATTAAATGTATTACCTATACTTACAAGGCGTGGAAGAATACAAACAGGGCTTAAATATTTTATATTAGCAGTAGCAATAGGTAAATTAATAGGTTCAATAATATATTCAAGAATACCAGGATTTTATTATATGTAGGAGGATTTTATGGATAAAAAGCAATATCAACAAAGGGTAAAAGAACTTTCACCAAATAGTCATATAGTTAGAGATTGTTTAAAAGCTTTTTTAGTAGGTGGAATTATTTGTACAATAGGACAAGTTATAACTAATTTATTAGATAATTATGGTTTATCTAAAAATGAAACAAGTATGTATACTTCTATGATACTTATATTTATTGCATCATTATTAACAGGATTAGGGATTTATCAAAAAATAGGACATTTTGCAGGAGCAGGTTCGATAGTACCTATTACAGGTTTTTCAAATTCAGTTACTTCTCCAGCTTTAGAATTTAAAAAAGAAGGATTTATATTGGGATTAGGAGCTAAAATATTTATTGTAGCAGGACCAGTTATATTATATGGTACACTTGCATCTGTTTTAGTTGGACTTGTATATTATTTTGTTAAGTAGGAGGATATTATGGGCAAACATATAGGTAAACAATCAGCAATTTTTGATAAAGATATTTTTATAATAAACACAGCATCTACTGTTGGAAAAAAAGAAGGAGAAGGACCTTTAAAAGATTATTTTGATGTTATATTAGAAGACAGTTTATATGGAGAAGATAGTTGGGAAAAAGCAGAAAGTAAAATGGTAAATGAAAATATGAAATTAGTTGTAAATAAAGAAAAATTACAATTTAGTGATATAGATTATATTTATGCAGGTGATTTATTAAATCAAAGTAGTGGTTCTAATTATGCAATAAGGGATTTAGGTGTGCCATTTTTTGGTATATTTGGTGCTTGTTCTACTATTGGTGAAGGTATGGCTTTAGGTGCTATTAATATAGAAAGTGGAGTTGGTAGAAAAATACTTGTAGGATCATCTAGTCATTTTTGTGCCGCAGAAAAACAATTTAGATTTCCTTTAGGACTTGGTACACAACGTCCTTTAACTTCTACTTGGACAGTAACAGGAGCAGCAGCTTTAATTTTATCAGATACAGGTAAAAGTATTAAAATAAAAGGTATAACAACAGGTAAAATAGTAGATTTAGGTATAAAAGATGCTAATAATATGGGTAGTGCTATGGCACCAGCAGCAGCAGATGTTATTATAAATAATTTAAAAGATTTTAATATACAACCAGATTATTATGATATGATTTTTACAGGTGATTTAGGTTATGTAGGAAAGCAACTTACAATAGAGCTTGTAAAAGAGGCTGGCTATGATATATCTAAAAACTATACAGATTGTGGAATAGAAATATTTGACCAAAATACACAAGATACACATAGTGGTGGAAGTGGTTGTGCTTGTGCGGGTACAACATTTGCAGGTATGATTTTTGATAAACTTAAAAAGGGAGAACTTAATAGAATTTTATTTATACCAACAGGAGCTTTAATGAGTCCTACAAGTATTCAACAAGGTGAAAGCATAGCAGGTATTGCACATGGAATAATTATAGAAAGATAGATATTCCCTCTTTTTTATAAGAGGGAATAATAATATTGCAATTTTTTAATAAAAATGTTATTATATAGTGAATAATAATAAATTAAAATAAAATGGAGGATACTATGATTAGAACAAGATTTGCACCTAGTCCTACTGGGTATATGCATATAGGAAATTTAAGAACAGCACTTTATGAATATTTAATAGCAAAAGCAAATAATGGTAAATTTATACTTCGTATAGAAGATACAGACCAAGAAAGACTTGTAGAGGGAGCAACAGATATAATTTATAAAACTCTTAAAATGGCAGGTATACAACACGACGAAGGACCAGACATTGGGGGAGAATATGGACCATACATACAAAGCCAAAGAAAAAATGATTATTTAGAATATGCTAAACAATTAGTAGAAAAAGGTGATGCATATTATTGTTTTTGTGATAAAGATAGATTAGATAGTTTAAAAGGTGATGAAGGAATAGCAAAATATGATAGACATTGTTTATCTTTATCTAAAGAAGAAATAGAACAAAAACTTAAAGATAATGTACCTTTTGTTATTAGACAAAAAATTAAAGAAGGTAAAACAACTTTTATAGATGAAGTTTATGGTGAAATAACAGTAGAAAATGAAGAAATGGAAGACCAAATATTAATAAAATCTGATGGATTACCTACATATAATTTTGCAAATGTTATAGATGACCATTTAATGGATATAACACATGTTGTTAGAGGTAGTGAATATTTATCTTCTACACCTAAATATAATCTTTTATATGATGCATTTGGTTGGGATATACCTACTTATATACATTTACCACCAGTTATGAAAAATCAAAGTGAAAAATTATCTAAAAGAAATGGTGATGCATCTTTTCAAGATTTAATAGATAAAGGTTATTTACCAGAAGCAATAGTAAATTATATTGTACTTTTAGGTTGGTCACCGTCAGATAACCAAGAAATATTTACATTAGATGAACTTATACAAAAATTTGATATAAAAGGTCTTAGTAAATCACCAGCTATATTTGATATAACAAAATTAACTTGGGTAAATAGCGAATATCTTAAAAAAATGGATTTTGATGCATTTTTTGAAATGGCAGAGCCTATTTTAAAAGAGTGTATAACAAAACCTTATAATATTAAAAAAATAGCTGAATATGTTAAAACTAGAATAGGTACTATAAATGATATACCTAGTATGGTTGATTTTATAGAAGAATTACCAGAATATAGTACAGAACTTTATATACACAAAAAAAATAAAGTAGATGAATCAATATGTTTAGATATACTTCAAAAATCTATACCAGTTTTTGAAAACTTAGAAAATTGGGATAATGAAAGTATATATAATGCAATAGTATCTTTTGCAAATGAAATAGGTATGAAAAATGCAGCTGTTTTATGGCCTATAAGAACTGCTTTATCAGGTAAACCTACTTCACCTTGTGGTGCTAGTGAAATGGGTGAGCTTTTTGGAAAAGACGAAACTTTAACAAGACTTAAAAAAGGTATAGAAAAACTTTCTTAATTTAGAAAGAATATTTAATATGAAAAAATTAGCAGAAGATTTTTTTACAAGAGATGCTTTAACTGTTGGTAAAGAGCTTATTGGTAAATATCTGGTTAGAGAAATAGACAATGAAAAAATAATAGTAAAAATAACAGAAACAGAAAGTTATTTAGGTGATATAGACAAAGCTTGTCACGCATATGGTGGTAAAATAACAGATAGAACAAAAACTTTTTATATGAAAGGTTCTACTATTTATGTTTATTTAATATATGGTATGTATTATTGTTTTAATATAATTACAGATACTATCAATAAGCCTTCTGCTGTTTTAATAAGAGGAGCAGAGCCAGTAGAAAATGCAGAAAAAATAAGTTTATTAAGATATGATAAACCTTATAAAGATTTAACTACATATCAAAAGAAAAATTTTTTAAATGGACCTGGTAAACTTTGTAAAGGGCTTAATATAGATAAATCTTTTAATGAAAAAAGTATTTTATCTAATGAAATATATATACTAGATAATAAAGACTTTAACATAAATAATGTAAAAATAGGTAAAAGAATAAATATAGATTATGCTGAAGAGGCTAAAGATTTTTTGTGGAGATTTTATATATAATTTGGAGTTGAATTTTAATGGAAAATTTTAAGAACATAAAAAAGTTGGGTATTATGGGAGGTACTTTTAATCCTATACATTATGCACATTTATTTACAAGTAATTATGTTTTAGAAAAATATAATCTTGATAAAATAGTATTTATACCAACAGGAGAACCACCTCATAAAAAAAATATAGATTTACCTAGTGTTGAACATAGATATAATATGACAAAAATTGCAATAGAAGATAATTCTAATTTTTTTATATCTAATATAGAAGTAGAAAGACATACAACTACTTATACAATAGATACATTAAAACAAATAAAATCTATGTGTGATGAAGATATACAACGTTATTTTATAGTAGGTACAGATACGATAAATCAAGTTTATACTTGGAAAGAACCTGAAAATATTTTTGATTTAACAAAATTTATTGTTACAACAAGACCTAATTATATTTTAAATGAAAAAACAAAACAATTAGTAAATAAATATAAAGATAAGATTTATTTTTGTGAAACTCCAATGCTTGAAATATCTTCAACAAATATAAGAAAAAGAGTAGAACAAGAAAAAAAAGTAACTTATTTATTACCTAAAAATGTAGAAGATTATATTTATAAAAATAACTTATATAAGACAGATTTTTTTGAAAAATATAAAAAAGAATTAAACATATTAAAAGAAAATCTTACAGAAAAAAGGTTTAACCATTCTATACAAGTAGCTAAAGAAGCAAAAAGTCTTGCAATAGAACATAATGAAGATAAGGAAAAAGCATTTTTAGCAGGACTTATACATGATTGTTGCAAATGTTTTTCTTTACCCAAAATATATGAAACTTGTGAAAAATACAATTTTAAATTAGATGAAGTTTTAGAAAAACAACCAGACTTATCACATAGTTTTTTAGGATATTATGTAGCTAAAGACATTTATAATATACAAGATGAAAATATATTAAATAGTATAAAATATCATACTACTGGTAGAGCAAATATGACTAATCTTGAAAAAATAATTTATATAGCAGATTATATAGAGCCAACAAGACCATATTTTGAGGGTATATATAAAGCTAGAGAATTAGCCTATAAAAACTTAGATATGGCAATGGATTATATATTAGAAAGTACAATTCAATTTAATAATAAAAAAGGTAGAATTATACACCCTTTAAGTATAGAAGCATATGACTATTATAAAAATTAGGAGGAAAAAAATGGATAAACAACAAGTTTTTGAAGCAGTAAAAGTTGCTTATAAAGCATTAGATGATAAAATGGGTATAGATATAAAAGTAATAGATATAGGTAATTTGTCACCTATTGCAGATTATTTTGTTATAGCTAGTGCTAGTAACTCTAGTCAATTAAGAGCTATGGCAGAAGCAGTAGAAGAAGAATTACACAAACAATGTGGTATTGAAAAAACTCATATTGAAGGTGTTCAAACAAAAAGTTGGATTTTATTAGATTTTAGTGATATAGTAGTACATTTATTTAATGAAGAAGACAGAGAATTTTATAATATAGAAAGAATTTGGGCTGATGCTGAAACTATAGATGAAAGTCTTTTAAAATAGTATTTATAAATATTTATACTAGGAGGTGTATTGTTGAGTAAAACAAAATTTATAAAACACGCAGCAATACTTGCAGTAGCTAGTCTTTTAGTTAGGTTACTAGGGTTTTTATATAGATTACCATTAACTAATATGCTTGGTGATGAAGGTAATGGTATATATAGTGCAGGATTTTATTTGTATAATTTTTTTCTTGTTATGAGTTCAGCAGGGCTTCCTGCTGCCATATCTAAAATAGTTTCTGAAAAAATAGCATTGGAAGAATATAGGAATGTTAAAAGAACCTTTAGAATATCAATTATTTTATCTGGAACAGTAGGGTTAATATTTGCTATTATTATGTTTATATCTGCTAAGTTTTTTTCTAATTTAATAGGTAGCCCAGATAGTTATTATACTATACTTACTTTATCACCAACTGTTTTTATAGTTTCCATTATGGCAGTTTTTAGGGGTTATTTTCAAGGGCTTGGAACAACTGTTCCTACTGCTATATCTCAAGTAATAGAACAAATATTTAATGCAGTTTTTAGTATTTATTTAGCTTATTTATTAGTAAAAATAAGTTTACCATTAGGTGCAGCTGGTGGTACTATGGGTACTGGAATAGGTGCATTAGCAGGACTTATATATATTTTAGTTGTATATATAAATAGAAAACACTATATAAATAAAAGACTTTCTAAAAAAACACATAAATATAGGGTTGAAAGTAATAAAGAAATAGCTATAAAAATAATAAAAACAGCAGCTCCTATTATTGCTGGTACTGCTATTTTTAGTATGACAAATCTTATAGATATGCAAATGGTAAATAGTAGGCTGTTAGCTTCTAAAGCCTTCACAGAAAAAGAAGTCACTTCTTTATATGGTCAGCTTACTGGTAAATATGTAACGCTTACAACTCTTCCAGTTTCTATATCAACAGCACTTGCAACAGCAGTTTTACCTAGTATAGCTAGTAGTATGATACAAAAAGATATAAAAACTGTTAGAAAAAAAATAGATGTTAGTTTAAGGCTTACTATGATAATATCTATACCAGCAGCTATTGGTATGGGGGTACTTGCTGATGAAATACTACTTTTATTATTTCCAAATCATTCTGATGGTGGTAGCCTTTTAAAATGGGGTGCATTAAGTATTATATTTTTAGCATTATGTCAAATCATAACAGGAATTTTACAAGGTATTGGTAAAATGACAATACCCGCTAAAAATGCTTTAATAGGATCTATTATAAAAATACCTATAAATTATTTTTTAATTGCTATACCTAGTATAAATGTTATAGGAGCTATAATTAGTACAACAGTATGTTATATTGTTGCATCTATATTAAATTTTATAGCATTAAAAAAAGCTACAAAAATAAAACCAGATTTTAAAGGGATATTATTTAAACCAATAATAGCATCTATTGTTATGGGGGTTGCTTGTTATTTTTCTTATAAAGGTGTATATAATGTTATTGAAAGTAATACAATAGCTACACTTATTAGTATATTTATATCTATGATAGTATATTTAATTAGTTTAGCTGTTATAGGTGGATTTAAAAGAGAAGATTTAATGTTATTACCTATGGGTAAAAAATTTATAATTATTTTAGAAAGATTTAGATTAATAGATTAAATTTATAAAAAATATCACAATTATTTTTATAGTTGTGATATTTTTTTATTTTTTTGAATATATTTTTTATAATCTATATTTTACTATATAAGGAGAAAAAAATTATGGACAAGAAGATAGAAAAATTTTGTGAAAAAGTTGGTCTTGGTATAGCTATTAGTATAATTTTAGTTATTGTTTTATTTTTCAATATAAACGAAGTAGCTTTTGGGGAAATTATGCTATATGATACATTACCTAATTATAAAATAAATGAAGATGTAAAAGATATGTTTAAAAAATATGAAACTTTAATGGTTTCTAATATAGAAAATCCAGAAAGTGAAGAAATAGGAGATATTGAATTAGTAGGTCTTGAAGATATATCTTATGAGCATAAAAAAACTGAAGAAGAAGTCAAGAAAAGTACACAAGTTAGTAGTAATAATATAGATGTAAAAAAGCTAGAAAATTTAGATTATTTAAGACAAGAATTTTATATAGTAGATGCTACAACAGGTATGTCTAAAGATTATTTTGATGTTAATAAATTTTTAAGTACAGATTTAAAAATTCAAAAAAGTGAAAGTGAACCTAAAGTTTTAATTTTTCACACTCACCCCCACGAAATGTTTAAAGATAGTAATGAAAATGATATAAATGAAGGTATAATAGGTGTTGGAACAAAACTTGCTAATATTTTAGAGCAAGATTATGGTATAAAAACATTACATATAAAAGACACATCTTTTGATATGGAAAATGGAAGATTACAACGTAATGGTGCATATGAGAGAATGGAATTGGTAATACCTAAAATTATTGAACAAAATCCATCAATAGAATTAGTTATAGATTTACATAGAGATGGAGTAAATGAAAATACGCATCTTGTAGAAACAATAAATGGAAAGCCAACAGCTAAAATAATGTTTTTTAATGGTATATCAAGAATAATGGAAAATGGAAAATTAAATAATATATCAAATTTACCTAATCCTTATATACCTACAAATCTTGCACTTAGTTTTAATATGCAAATGAAAGCTATGGAAAAATACCCAGGGTTTACTAGAAAAATATACATAAAGCCATACAGATATAGTTTACATTTAAAGGCTAAAACAATGCTTGTAGAGGCTGGGGCACAAACTAATACAAAACAAGAAATGTATAATTCTATGGAACTTTTAGCAGACCTTATAAATGATGTTATTTTTTCTTAAATACAGTAAGGAGAATTTTATGAGATATGTAAAAACAAACTATTATAAATATGATATAAAAGATAATACATTAAGATATATTATGAATTCTATGTTTTTAGGAAGTATTTTAGGTGCGATATTTTTTTGTCTTATATCTGAAGATAGTTTAAATAAAATGAATATATTTATAGATAGTTTTATAACACAAGTAGATAAAAATAATATAATAAATTTTATAGAAATATTTATAAAAAATATTAAATATTTTATATTTATATGGTTTTTAGGATTTATACCCTTAGGTGAAATATTTATATATTTAATAATATTTTGTAAAGGATTTTTTATTAGTTTTACTAGTTCTATATTTTTTAGTAAGTATCAATTTCAATTTACTATTAATGTTTTTAATAACTATATTCTTGAAAATATTTTTAATATTATTTTAATTTTCTTTATAGCATATAAAGCTATAATGTATAGCAAGAGTAAGTTTAAAAATATACCATTAGATATAAAAAATTACATAAAAAGTTTAATTATTTGTATAATAGCTAATATTTTTTTTATTACAATGTTATATTATATTATATAAAAATTTATTAAAAGTATTTGAAAAGTAATCAAAAATATGTTAAAATATATTTTAATGTTATAAATGTTATGAAACATTTTTTGGAGGCATTTTATGAAAAATAAAATTATTTTAAATATATTAGTTGTTTACTTTTTAATATTGAGTATAGTTTTAGTTATACAATTATCTTCAACTAAAACTAATGCTATAGAACCTTTACCAAGTGAAATAACAGCAGAAGATAAGCTTAAAAATTCAGTAGTTTTAGCTATAAATAGTCCTGTTGTTATAGTAAATGAAAAACAATACTTAATTGATGAAAAAGATTCTACATTAGTACCTACTATTGATAATGGAAAAGTTTATATTCCAACTAAACTTTTAGAAACTGCTTTTGGTGCTAATATTAATTTTTCCAAACAAAGTAAAGAAACTATAATAAGATTAGATAATAAAGCAATAATTTTTGTAAATAATGGAACAAGTATTAATATTATTGATAATACAAGTGAAGAAACTATAAATATAGATGAAGAAGCTAAAATTATAAATGATAGGTTTTATATACCTCTTAGAAGTTTTGCTGATATTTTTGATAAAGAAGTATTTTATAATAATGATTTAATAATTATTAGTAGTATAGAAAATTTATTTGACCCAATAGAAGAAATGGACATATTAGAAGAATTAGAAAAGCAAGTTAAACAATTACCAATTGTAGGAAATAGTGATAATTTAAGACATTTATTAAGAAGAGAAGTAAATAATACAAATAAAATAACAAAATCAAACTTAATGAATATAGAAACTTTAGATGTTTTTTTACAACAAAAAAAACCAGTTATTATTAAAAAGACTAACAATTATAATATATATGCTACAGAAGGATTTATAGAAGTTTATTTTGTTAATAAAGATAAAGAAGAAATATTTAGTTTTAAAGTAGAAAAAGTCAATAATAATATAAAAGATATACAAATAACAAATGATAGATTTATTATTTCATATTTAGATAATATTGTAAAAACTTTTATATATGATATTTCTAATAGAGAAAATATAAAAACTATGGAAGTAGTATATAATAATGGTGATTTCTATAAAAATATAATAGATGATAATAATTTATATATAGTATCAAAAATAGATATATCAAAAGATAAAGAAAAGTTACCTTATTTTGCTGAATATTCTTATAAAGATAATATAGTTACAGGTTTTAAAGAACAAACATTTAGTTTAGATAATATATTTTACTTTCCAGATATGAATGATAATCAATATACTATTATATCTTATGTTAATTTATATGAATTAGATGAGACATTATGTAATGGGGCATATTTAGGTATGGGTAATAATATTGTAATAAATGATGATATAATATATGTTTTAACATCTAATAGTGAAAATAATAATTTATATCAATTTAAAGCTACATTAGATGGAATACAATATATGAGAAGAGTATTTATTAAAGGTAATGTAAAATCTTTAGAAATGGATAAAGAAAAACAGTTTTTAAAATTAAGTTTAGAAGATGAAGTTATTTATTATGATAATAATTTAACTAAAAGATAAAGTTTAAAGGAGGAGTTTAGTATGGCAGAAGAAAAAAAGGTTTTGTTTAGTGGAATGCAACCATCTGGTAAACCTACATTAGGTAATTATTTAGGAGCATTTAAAAATTGGAGTAGTTTACAAGAAAAATATAATTGTATATATTGTATAGCAGATTTACATGCTATAACTATTAGGCAAGACCCTATTATGCTTAGAAAATATACTAAAGAATTATTAGCACTTTATCTTGCAGCAGGACTTGATAATGAAAAAAACACTATATATATACAATCGAATGTATCCGCACACGCTGAACTTGGCTGGATTTTAAATTGTTATTCATATATGGGTGAGTTATCAAGAATGACACAATTTAAAGATAAATCTCAAAAACAAGGTAACAATATACCAACAGGACTTTTTAACTATCCTGTTTTACAAGCAGCTGATATTTTATTATATCAAACTTCAGTTGTACCTGTTGGTGAAGATCAAAGACAACATTTAGAACTTGCAAGGGATATAGCAATACGTTTTAATAACATATATGGGGATGTATTTACTATACCAGAAATGTATATAGCAGAAGTTGGTGCTAAAATAATGGGATTACAAAATCCTACTAAAAAAATGAGTAAATCTGATGCTGATAATGTTAATAATGTAATTTATTTATTAGATGACTTAAAATCTATAGCAAATAAAATAAAAAGAAGTGTTACAGATTCAGATAATCAAATTATATATAGTGATAATAAACCTGGAATTAAAAATTTATTAAATATATATTGTGCCATAACTAATAAAACAGTAAAACAAGCTGAAAAAGATTTTAATGGTTTTGGATATGGTGCTTTTAAAGAAGCTGTCGCTGAAGTTGTTATTGAAGAAATAAGACCTATACAAAATAAATTTAATGAAATTTTATCAGACAAAGTATTTTTGGAAAACGTTATTAAAGATGGAGCTAAAAAAGTTGAATATATAGCTAATAAAACTTTAAGAAAAGTTAAGAAAAAAGTTGGATTTATTTGTTAATAATATAAATTTATGTGTTTATAAGTTTTTAGGAGGTGGTTATTTATGTCGTTATTCAAAAAATTATTTAAAAAAGAAGAAAAAGAGGAAAAAGAAAATTATACTTTAAATTTAGATATAGATACACGTGTAACTATAAAACAGATGAATGGTTTTAATGTAGTAAATACATATAAAACAACTGTAAATCAAGTTATATCTGGTAAAGAGCTAATGATATTAGCCCCTGTTGTAGATGGTGATATTATAGTATTATCACATACTAATGTATATTCTGTAGAATTTGAAACAAAAAGTGGATTATTAAAAAATAATATGAAAGTAATATCTTATCATATGGAAAATAATATGCCACTTATAAAAATATTGTTATTAGAAAAAACAGAAATAATACAAAGAAGAGCTAGTTATAGATTACCAATATCTATAGAATTTGAATTTGATGTAGTTGAAGATAATAGTAATAAAATCTTAAAGCAGGATGATGTTCTTTTATCAACAGGTGAAACAGTAGATATTAGTACAGGTGGTTTAAAGTTTCTTAGTAATGAGGAAGTAGAAAAAGATACTTTTATAAAAATTCTTATTAATTCAAAAGATATTTTTATTGTTGCTATTGCTAGTGTTATTCAAAAAGAAGCAATAACACAAACAAGAGGATATAATTATTCATATACTTGCAAATTTGAAAATATTCCAGATAAATATATTGAAGAATTATCAGAATATATATTTAATAAACAAAGAGAATTAGCTAAAAAAGGAAAAGTATTTGAATAATAACATTTTAAGCTCTATTTTTAAAAATAGGGATTTTTAAGTGAAAAAGGTTATTTTATAGATTTTTGGTAAAATGTCTTATTCAAAAATATTTAAAATGATAAACATGTGATAAAATAGTTAATATAGATAGTTTTAAATATAAATATGAAAATTTTGAAATTTTATAGTGATAAGTATTTAAAAATAATATTGACAATATTATTTTTAATGATATAATATATATACATATTTTAAATTTGAGATAAGGACAGTAGTTTATTTTGATTGTTTACAGAGAGAGATACCTAGGCTGTAAGTATCTTAACTAGAAATAAATGAAGACTACCTTTGAGTATTGGCTCTAATACAGCACGGGTTGTTCCGTTAAAAACTTTTAAAGATGTAATTAATTAAATCGAAATTGATTATAAATTTGGGTGGAACCGCGTATTTTATGCCCCATTTTCCTTTTGGAGAATGGGGCTTTTTAGATGATTATCATTATTCGTTTTTTGCAAATGATAGATTTGATTTTGTTATAAGTGACATTTTAGATATAATATTTACTGATATAATTAAATTAGAAAAACAATGCTGAAGTTGATTTTAAAATTTAAATTTAATATTTTTAATTATAAAAAACATAATTTATTTGAAATAAAGTATAATAAAATTAACTAAAAATTTTTTGTTTAGAAAATGTAAAAAGATTATATAGATAATATAAAGATATTGGTTATTTTTTAGGTTAATAAACATATTATAAAAATTTATAATAAAAAATTAATTGTAAAGGAGAAATAAAAATGATAAATATTACTTTAAAAGATGGAACAATTAAAAGTTATGAAAAAGGAAGTACAATACTTGATATAGCAAGATGTATAAGTGAAGGTTTAGCAAGAAATACTTTCGCAGGTCTTGTTAATGGTGAAGTTATGGATATAAGAACACCTATACAAAATGACTGTTCTTTAAGCCTTTTAACATTTGATACAGAAGAAGGTAAAAAAGCATTTAGACATACAGGTTCACATATTTTAGCTCAAGCGGTTAAAAGATTATATCCTAATGCTAAACTTGCAATAGGACCAGCAACAGATGAGGGTTTTTATTATGACTTTGATAGAGAACCTTTTTCTGCTGAAGAACTTTCTGAAATAGAAAAAGAAATGAAAAAAATAGTTAAAGAAGATTTAAAAATAGAAAGATTTGAACTTTCAAGAGAAGAAGCATTAAAATTAATGAAAGAAAATGATGAACCTTATAAAATAGAACTTATAAATGATTTACCACAAGATGCAGTAATTAGTTTTTATAAACAAGGTGATTTTGTAGACCTCTGTGCAGGACCACACCTTTTAAGTACAAAATATTTAAAAGCTATTAAAATATTAAATGACAGTGGCTCATCTGGTGCATATTGGAAAGGTAGCGAAAAAAATAAAATGTTATCAAGAATATATGCAACAGCTTTTCCTAAAGCTAGTGAATTAGAAGCATATTTAGAACAAAGAGAAGAAGCTAAAAAAAGAGACCATAATCGTCTTGGTAGAGAACTTGGTATATTTACAACTTCTGAAGAAATAGGACAAGGTTTACCACTTTTAATGCCTAAAGGTGCTAAAATAGTACAAACATTACAACGCTTTGTTGAAGATGAAGAAGAAAGAAGAGGTTATAGCCTTACAAAAACACCTTTAATGGCTAAAAATGATTTATATAAAATATCAGGACATTGGCAACATTATAAAGATGGTATGTTTGTTTTAGGTGATGAAGAAAATGATGCAGAAGTATTTGCACTTAGACCTATGACTTGTCCATTCCAATATACTGTATATAATGCACAACAACATAGTTATAGAGACTTACCAGCTAGATATGCTGAAACTTCTACACTTTTTAGAAATGAGTCTTCAGGAGAAATGCACGGACTTATAAGAGTGCGTCAATTTACTATTTCAGAAGGTCATATTATTTGTACAAAAGAACAGTTAGGGGATGAGTTTAAAGGTGCAGTAGATTTAATAAACTTTATGATGAATACACTTGGTATACAAGATGATGTAACTTATAGATTTTCTAAATGGGACCCTAACAATAAAGATAAATATGAAGGTACTCCAGAACAGTGGGAACAAACTCAAGATGTTATGCGTGAGCTTTTAAATGAAATAGGACTTGAATTTACAGAAGCAGAAGGTGAAGCAGCTTTTTATGGTCCTAAATTAGATATACAATTTAAAAATGTTCACGGAAAAGAAGATACTATTATAACAGTTCAAATAGACTTTTTACAAGGTAAATTATTTAATATGACTTATGTAGATAAAGATGGAGAAAAGAAAAATCCTATTATTATTCATAGAACATCTATTGGTTGTTATGAAAGAACTTTAGCTATGCTTATTGAAAAATATGCAGGTAATTTCCCAACTTGGTTAGCACCAGTACAAGCTATTGTTTTACCTTTATCTGAAAAATATCACGATTATGCAGAAAGTGTTGTTAAAAAACTTAAAGATAATGGTATAAGAACAGATGCAGATTATAGAGCAGAAAAAATAGGTTATAAAATAAGAGAAGCTAGACTTCAAAGAATACCTTTCTTACTTGTTGTAGGTGAAAAAGAGGAAGAAATGGGTGAAGTTTCTATTAAAAGCCGTGGAGAAGATTTAGGTTCTAAGCCTTTAGATGTATTTTTACAAGAAATTAAAGAAGAAATTGATAAAAAAATAATAAAATAGTATCAATAATATAGACTTTATAATATTATATTATTATAAAGTCCCAAAATAATAGTTATAAAGTAAAGATAAAATATTTAATATACTATTAATTTAACAATTTATAAATATTATTTTGTTTATATAAATTTAGGTTAAAGGCAAAAGCCTTTAACCTTTTTATAATTCAGTTATTCTTTCTACTGCTACAAAGACTTTTGATATTTCATACCAAGTAGGAAAATCTACTATACCAGATTGAGGGATATTAAAAATTTGTTGAAAAGTTAAAACAGCAGTTCTTGTTTGGTCACCAAAAATACCATCTGCTCTTAATTTATTAATAGCTGGATAGTTATTAGATATAGAGTTTAATTGATTTTGTATAGTTCTTACATCTTGACCAGTTGAGCCAAGCTCTAGAGGGTAACCAGGATAAGATGAAGGAACACCACTTACTTTTTCTGCATTATCTAAAAATATATCATTACCATAATAATATCTTAAAATTTGTATTGTACTATATCCTTCTTCAGCTAAAAACTTAGAACCCCATTGACTAAGCCAATTTGGACAACTTACACGTCTACCATCACAATATTGAGTTAAAAGTGGTTGACGTTGATTAGGTCTTTTCACATAAGTTGTAAACATTTCATCAACAATTATACTTATTTCTTCAAATACATTTCTACCATAAACAAAAAACTGGTCAAATCTTGTAGAATTTGTTATAGTAAAATTTTTTCCTCTTGACCTATACCATTCTGTATAAACTCTGTTTAATGTAAATGAATTTATAGCTAAAACATTTGCTCTTATAGCAGCATCTGGCCAAGTTGAAAATATTTCACTTGAAGCTACATTTTTTATATAATCTTTATAAGGTACCCAATAATTAGGAGCAGTATTGTCATTAGGGTCACCATCATGTACTACTATAAATTCGGGTATAACAACTTTATCTAAAACAATAAATCCAGATTCTTTTTGTAAATCCTTTTCTTCTGCTTCAGGTATTTTTGAAGGATAATCACCATAAATAGCAGGTGGTGGAATTATTATAATTTCTCTTTTTTCATTAGTTATTGTTAAAGGTTTCATATTTATATCTTGTATAGATTCATTATTGGCATATACTTGAATACCTTTTATTTCTTCACTCTCATAACCATCAGCTGTTATTAATGCATTATAAGTACTATATGGTGTAGGACTATCTGGTTCTAAAGAGTAATCAATAGGTGGTGTTTCTAATTTTACAATAGGTGTTTGGCCAGATTGGTCAGTAAACAAAGTCATTAAATTTTCTTTTTCATTACTTATTACAATTTGTACACCTTCTAAAGGTTTTGCTATTGTCATATCAAAAATGCCAAACTTTAGAAAGCCAAAGCTTTTTTCAGTTTCTTGTATTTTTATATTTTTGTCTATATTTTTATTTTTTAAAATTTGTGAAATATTAACATTTTTCAAAAAAAATCCCCCTTAAAAATAAAACAAATCTTATTATATAATATGATAAAAATTTGTTATAAATTACTATTAAATTCTATTGCTATTTTTAAGTAGAATGTGCTATAATAATAACATAGTAGATAACTAGGTAATATATTTTTTTATAAGGAAGTGGATAATTTTTAATGAAAGCTATTTGGTCTAAAAGAAAATTAACTAATAATGAGGATGAATTAGCAAAAGAGTTTATAGAATGCATTAAAGATATAATACATTTAGATGAAGTTAAAGAACTTGATAATTTTGTTCAACATTGCAACACTAGTAGATTACAACACAGTTTAAATGTTTCTTATTATAGTTTTTTATGGGCTAAAAGAAAAGGACTAGACTATAAATCTGTTGCTAGAGCTGGTATTTTACATGATTTATATTTATATGATTGGCGTCAAGTTGAAACAGAACAACATCACGCTTTTCATCACCCTAAAGAAGCACTTAAAAATGCTGAAATGTTAACAGAACTTAATGAAATAGAAAAAGATGCAATAGTAAATCATATGTGGCCTTTATCTGAAGCCTTTCCTAAATATAAAGAAAGTTATATTTTAAGCTGGGTTGATAAATATTGTGCAGTAGCTGAAGTTATAGCTCAAGGATATAAAGCAGTTTCAAGACTTAAAGTTTTTTCTAAAGGTGTTGTATCTGAATAGTATAAAAAAAGTAGATTTTAAATCTACTTTTTTTTATACTATTTATTGTGTAAAATATATCAATTACATTGCAAATTTTGTCATTTAAATTGATTTTTAAATTTAAGTATGATAAATTTATTATATAAGATATTAAAAATAGGAGTGATATTATGAAAAAATTTCTAGTTAGTTTTGTAGCATTAGCTATTTTTTCTGTAAATACTATAAGTATAGTTACTGCCAATGAAAAAATAAATTTAATTATGCCTTATGAATTTGAAAAAATTGATAAAATTTTATATGAAGATAATTTGACTTTTAAATTAGATGAAAAAACAAATACATATGGTTTTGTAGATAAAAATGGTAAAATTATAATACCTTATCAATTTGAAGATGGATATAATTTTAAAGAAGGTATTGCGTCAGTTAAAAAATATGGTAGATTTTATTATATAGATAGAACAGGTAAAAAAATAATAGATAAAGATTTTAAAAATGCTATGCCATTTAATGAAGGTGTTGCAGTTGTATCAGATAATGGAAAATGGGGATATATAGACAGAACAGGTAAAGAAATAATACCTCTTATATTTGATAATGCTAATGATTTTAAAAATGGTGTAGCAGAAGTAAAAAAAGATGGAAAAACTATTTATATAGATAAAAAGGGCAATGAAACTATAAAAGATGAATTATTTTTTGAAAATAATAAAGATGGTGGATTTAGTTTTGTAGATAAAAATAGTAAAGTTATAATATCACAACAATTTGATGATGGATATGATTTTAAAGAAGGCTTTGCATCAGTTAAAAGTAATGGTAGTTATGATTATATAGACAAAACAGGTAAAAAACTAACTAATAAACAATTTAGAGATACTTTACCATTTAATGAAGGACTTGCTCCTGTAAGAAAAAATGGTAAATGGGGTTATATAGATTTTACTGGTGAAATTGTTATACCACTTCAATTTGAAGATGCTAGTCAGTTTAAAAATGGAGTAGCTCGTGTTAATAGAGAAAGTATAACTTTAATAGATACACAAGGTAATATACTTTTTAATTCAGATGTTGCAATGAGTAATGAAGATATAAGAAAAATTGATTTATCAAATAATGAAAATAAAAAGTTAGAAGAAAATGATTTAAATTTAATTGTAAATAATAAAGTTATTAATTTACCACAACAACCTATAAATGAAAAAGGAGTTACTTTAGTACCTATAAGAGGTATTTTTGAAAAAATAGGTGTTTATGTAGAATTAGACAATAAAACTAATAAGATTATAGTACAAAGATACTTAAATCATAATAACCTTAAAGATGAAGAAAAAACAACAATACAGTTTACATTAAATAGTAGTAAAGCTACAGTAAATGGAAAAGAATATACATTACCAGCAGAACCTAAATTAGTAAATGGTAACTTTTTAGTACCTATTAGATTTATAGCAGATAATTTACATATTGATTTAAAATATAATCAAGACACTAAAACTCTTGAAATAAATAGTTAAACTATGATTAATAAAAATATAAATCTGAATAAAGGTTTGTTAATGTTTTTGATTAAGCTAAAAAAGAATAGAATTTAATTCTATTCTTTTTAGTGGTTATTTTTATTCAGCTACAACATTGTAAACTTGACGTTTTAAAGCATCTTTATCTTCTTCTAAATATTCATCATAAGTTGTTCTTTTATCTATAAGACCATTTTCTGTAAACTCTATAATTCTATTAGCCGTAGTTTGTACTATTTGATGGTCTTGTGATGAAAATAATATAACACCAGGGAATTTTATTAATGCATTATTAAGTGCAGTAATTGATTCCATATCTAAATGGTTTGTAGGTTCGTCAAATATAAGTATATTAGCACCAGACATCATCATTTTAGAAAAAAGACAACGTACTTTTTCACCACCAGATAATACATTTATCTTTTTAAGTGCTTCTTCACCAGAGAATAACATTCTACCTAAAAACCCTCTTACAAATGTAGTATCTTTTTCAGGTGAGTATTGCATAAGCCAATCTACAATAGAATAATCACTTGAAAATTCTTCATTATGGTCTTTAGGGAAATAGGCAAAAGAAGTAGTTATACCCCATTTAAATTCTCCTTCATCTGCTTCCATTTCACCAGCTAATATTTTAAATAATGTAGTTTTAGCTATTTCATTAGAACCAACAAAAGCTACTTTATCTTCACTAGATAGCATAAAAGAAACATTATCTAACACTTTTACACCATCTATTGTTTTAGATAAATTAGTAACAGTTAAAACCTCGTTTCCTATATCTCTATTAGGTTTAAAGTCTATGTAAGGATACTTTCTACTTGATGGTCTTATTTCATCTAATTCTATTTTTTCAAGAGCTTTTTTTCTTGAAGTTGCTTGTTTAGATTTTGAAGCATTAGCACTAAAACGTTGTATAAACTCTTGTAACTCTTTAATTTTTTCTTCTTTTTTACGGTTAGCATCTTTCATTTGTCTAATTAAAAGTTGACTAGATTCATACCAAAAATCATAGTTACCAGCATAAAGTTGTATTTTAGAGTAATCTATATCTGCTATATGTGTACAAACTTTATTTAAGAAATATCTATCGTGTGATACTACAATAGTTGTATTTTCAAAATTAATTAAAAATTCTTCAAGCCAATTTATAGCCATTAAATCTAAATGGTTTGTAGGCTCATCTAATAATAAAATATCAGGTTTACCAAATAATGCTTGAGCAAGTAATACTTTAACTTTTTCAGGCCCTGTTAAATCTTTTAAGTATTTATAGTGAAGTTCTGGAGTTATACCAAGTCCATTTAAAAGGTTAGCAGCATCAGGTTCAGCATTCCAACCGTCCATATCGGCAAACTCTTCTTCTAATTCACTAGCTTTAATACCATCTTCTTCTGAAAAATCTTCTTTAGCATAAATAGCCTCTTTTTCTTTCATTATTTCATAAAGGCGTTTGTTACCCATAATAACAGTATCTAATACCATAAATTCATCATATTTAAAGTGGTCTTGTTGTAAAAAAGAAATACGTTCACCATCAGAAACTATAACATCACCAGAAGTAGATTCAATTTGTCCAGCTAATATTTTTAAAAAAGTAGATTTACCAGCACCATTAGCACCAATAAGTCCATAACAATTTCCTGGTGTAAATTTTATATTTACATCTTCAAATAAAGCTCTTTTACCAAGTCTTAAAGTTACATTATTAACAGTTAACATTTTTTTACCTCCAATTAAGCTTTTTTTACAACAGAAGATTTTAATTTCATAGCACCAAAACCATCTATTTTACAATCTATATCGTGGTCATCAGGGGCATCATATATAAGTTTTATATTTTTTACTTTTGTACCAACTTTTATAGATGAAGATGCACCTTTAACTTTTAAGTCTTTTATAACAATAACACTATCACCATCATTTAATATGTTACCATTAGCATCTTTTATAACATTTTCTTCTTCTACAGTATCTTTATTCCATTCATAAGCACACTCTGGACATACTAATAAATTTCCGTCTTCATAAGTATACTCTGAATTACATTTTGGGCAATTTGGTAAATTTTCCATTTTTTAATCCTCCATATTACATTATAGTTATTAATATATTTTTATTCTCTTCTTTTGCTTTATAAAAGAAGTCTTTTAACTCATTAAAAGCTATTTCTAATTCTTCTTGTAAAAGTTCTTTATCTTCTTTAAGCCATATATTAGGAAATATTTTTTTTTCATCAAAAATTTTAGGTTCAAAATTAAGTGTATTAATATTTATTTTTTCTATTTCTTCTAATATTTTTGATATTTCATCTTTTTTAATATATGCTATATATTCTTCTGTATTAAAATTTATATCCCCAAATATAAAAGCACTTTTTGCATAATCTTCAAAAATTGATTTATCATAAATAGGGTCTTCTTTTGAGGATATAAGAAAATAAAGTCCATTCCAAATAGTATCTATATCACAGCAAGGATATATATCATCATTATCTAATAAATCTTCTATTTTTAAATATAAATTATGACTATCTAATTTTTCTAATTGTTTTAGTAAAAAATCATCTATAATAAAATAGTTAGCTATCATTTTATTTACCTTTCTTTTTATGAACATTTCTTATAGTTTTTTTCTTTTTTTGTTCTTGTTTTATATTATTAGTTTTATTATTTGAATTTTTCTTATTTTTACTATAAAATTCTTTTTCAGAAGCACTTTTTCTAGGTCGTATAAGGCAATGCTTATCAAAACCTACTAAGTCCATACGGTTAGCTTTTTTTAATGCTTCTAAAACTAAATCATAATTTTTAGGTAATCTATATTGCATTAAAGCTCGTTGCATAGCTTTTTCGTGTGGATTTTTAGGTACATATACAGGTGTCATATCTCTAGGGTCTAATTCTGTATAGTACATACAAGTTGATAAAGTCATAGGTGTAGGGTAAAAATCTTGTACTTGTTCAGGCATATAACCTAAGTCTCTTAAATATTCAGCAAGTTCTATTGCAGCAGATAAATCACTTCCAGGGTGACTACTCATAAGATATGGTACAAGATATTGTTCTTTTCCTATTTGTTTATTTGTATCATAATATTTTTTTACAAATTTTTCATATACATTTTTAGATGGTTTACCCATTTTTGATAAAACTTTATCAGATATATGTTCTGGGGCAACTTTTAATTGTCCACTAATATGATGTTCACAAAGTTCTTCAAAAAATTGTTTGTTGTTTTTATCGTGTATAAGATAATCATATCTAATACCTGAACGTATAAATACTTTTTTTACTTTTGGTATTTTTCTAAGTTTTTGTAAAAGTTTTAAATAATCTGTATGGTCAATTTTTAACTTTTTGCAAGGTTCAGGGAATAAACATTGTTTATGTGGACAAGCACCTTTATCAAATTGTTTATCACAGGCAGGCCCTCTAAAGTTTGCAGTAGGTCCTCCAACATCGTGAATATATCCTTTAAAATCTGGTTCCCATACTAATTTTTCTGCTTCTCTAATAATAGATTGATGACTACGTCCTTGTACAACTCTACCTTGATGAAATGTTAAGGCACAAAAGTTACAACCACCAAAACAACCTCTATTTGATATAAGACTAAATTTAACTTCTTCTATTGCAGGAACGCCACCATCTTTTTCATAAATAGGGTGATATGTTCTCATATAAGGTAAACTATAAGAGTTATCAAATTCACTAGTTGTAAGAGGCATAGAAGGTTTATTTTGTACTACATAACAATCATTATAAGGCTCAATAAGCATTTTAGATACAACAGCATCTGTATTTTCATATTGTTTTAAAAAGCTTTCAGCATATATTTTTTTATCACTACATATTTCTTTATATGAAGGTAACATTATATAGTCTTCATATATATTTTCTAATGTTTTTGTTTTATAAACTGTACCTTTTACATATGTTATTTGTTCTATAGGTATACCACTTGCTAAACTTTCAGCAAGTTCTACTATTTGATGCTCACCCATACCAAACATTAGTATATCAGCTTGAGAATCTAAAAGTATAGAACGACGAATTTTATTATCCCAATAATCATAATGTGATAGTCTTCTAAGACTTGCCTCTATACCACCAATCATAATAGGTATATTTTTAAATACTTCTCTAATTTTTTGACAATACACTATTGTTGCTCTATCTGGTCTAAGCCCACTTTTACCACCAGGTGAATATAAATCTTTTTCACGCCTTTTTTTAGCTACACTATAATGATTAACCATAGAATCAATATTTCCTCCAGTAACTAAAAATGCAAGTTTAGGTTTGCCTAATTTTTTAAAGTCATCTGTATTTTTCCAGTTAGGTTGGGCAATTATACCTATTTTAAAACCTTTACTTTCTAAAAGTCTAGCTATAATAGCAGCACCAAAAGAGGGGTGGTCTACATAAGCATCACCAGTAATAAGAACAAAATCTAATTCTTCCCAACCTCTTTTTGCCATATCTTCTTTACAAATTGGTAAAAAATCCATATTAATCTCCTTAAATTCTCCAACCAGATAAATATTTATTTTTTAGTCTACCTTTTTGTACTTTGCCCCAACCAATAGGGTATTTGTCTATACAAATAAGATGCCAACCATCTTGGTTAGTATCTACAGTAAAACTTTCTCCTTTTAAATATCTAGTTAGATTTTTATCATTTATATTAAATGAAATTGTATATTTTGCATTTTCTTTTTTTAAGCCCATTGCAAAAGCTTGAGAAGGCTCAAATCGTTTTGTTTTAAGTTCACCTAAATAAAAACCACTTCTTACAACTCTAAGACCACTTAAATCTATACCATTAGGAATACTAAAAACACTTGTTTTATGTATTTCTATATTATTATACATAGGTATATTTAAATTTTCTTTAAAAAAGATTTCCATATCTAAAAGTTCTTTTTTATTATTTGGTTTTATTTGTGTTATATTTTTATTTTGAGGTGTTCCTTTTTTTATAATTAGTGCAAGAAAATGTCCTTCTCCTTTTATTTTATAAGGCATAAGACGTCCTGTTTTTTCTATACCATCTACTATATTATTTGCTTTTATCCATTCTTTTCTACCGTTTTCAAATCCTGTAGATTTATCAAAATCTATAAGTTCAAAATCTGGATTTTCAATTAAAAATTCATTTATCATTTCTTCATTTTCTTCTGGTGCAAATGTACAAGTAGAATAGGCTATTATACCGCCATTATCAAGCATATCTTTAGCATAATATAAAATTTCTCGTTGAAGTGTACAACAAAACTCTGTTTTATGAGTTTCCCAACTTTTTATTGCTTCTTTATCTTTTCTAAACATACCTTCACCAGAACAAGGGGCATCTACTATAATTTTATTAAAATAACCTTTAAATTTTTTAGCTAAATTTTTAGGTGTTTCATTAGTTACAATAGCATTATATACACCATTTATTTCTATATTTTTAAGAAGTGCTTTACATCTTGTGGCACTAATATCATTTGTAACTAAAACACCAGTACCTTGTAATTTACTTGCTATTTGTGTACTTTTTCCTCCAGGGGCAGCACACATATCTAATACTTTATCACCTTTTTCAATAGGTAACATAGCACCTGTAGACATAGCACTAGGTTCTTGTATATAAAATAAACCAGCATTATAATAAGGACTTTTAGCAGGTCTTTCATCTTCATAATAAAAACCTGTATCACACCAAGGAATAGGCTCTAAATTAAAATTTAATAAATTTTTTAAATCATTAGGGCTTATTTTTAGTGTATTTGCTCTAAGTCCTTGATAGTTTTTATCTTCAAAACTTTTTATATATTTGTCAAAATCTTCATTTAAAAGATTTTTCATTTTTTCTATATATTTTATAGGTAAATCCATTATTTCAGTCCTTTTACAAATATTTTAATAAAAAATATATTTGCCTATGCTTTATACATAGGATATACATTTTTATTTTTATTATATTGTTGTAATATATAATTTTTTTGATAATCTAAAACTTTTGGTATATAATTTTGTGTTTCTTCAAAAGGAGGTATACCATTATATTTAGAAACATTTCCAGGACCAGCATTATAAGCAGCTAATGCAAGTTCTGTATTGTTGTCAAAGCTATCTAATTGTTTTTTTAAATATTTTGTTCCACCATCTATATTTTGTTCTATGTCATAAGCATTAGTAACACCTAAACTAGCAGCTGTATTTGGTATAAGTTGCATAAGCCCCATAGCACCAGAAGAAGAAGTAGCATTTGGATTAAAATTACTTTCTTGACGTATAACAGCAGCTATAAGACTTTCTTCTATACCATATTTAGCAGATGCTTCAGATATAGCTTCTTTTATAGCTTCAGAAACTTGACTTTCAGGTATACCATTTTTTTCATAATCATTTAAAATTTCAGAAAAAGATTTTTCTTCTGATTTACTTTTTGTTTCTTCTGTGTTATTATTATATTGATATGTTTTATTTGTAATAGGGATAGGTATTTTAGCTTCTATATTGGAAATAATTTCATTATAGATACTATTTACATTAATATTCATAATAAACTCCCTTCATTATCTTTTCATAGTTATATATTTTAATTGTAATACAAAATTATAAAAAATTCAACTGTTAATTTATATTGTTAAATATAATTAAAATTAAAAAATAATAGAAGTATTTGTTTTTATGTAATTATTATATAAAATTAAATTATAGAGAAAGTGTTGAGGTAAGAATGAACGAAAAAGCATTAAGAACTTTAGAATTTGATAAAATAATAGAAAAAGTAGCTAGTTTTGCAAGTTCTTTTGTTGGTAAAGAAAAAGTAAGAGCTTTAAAACCTAGCAATAATATAAAAGAAATACAAACTTGGCAAAAAGAGACTTCTCAAGCTGTTAGTATGATACTTAAAAAAGGGTCTTTAAAAGTAGGTGGACTTAGAGATATAAACCCTTTTTTACAACGTACTGCCATAGGTGGTAGCTTAAACTTTGAAGAACTTTTAAATATAGCAGATTTTTTAAGTGCTTGTAAAAGAGCTAAAGATTATGCTAAAAGTGAAAATAAATATGATGTTTATGATGCATTAGAACCTAAATTTGAAATTATTGAACCAATAGAAAGTTTAGATAAAGAAATAACTAGATGTATAATTTCAGATACAGAAATGTCTGATGATGCTAGTGCTAAACTTAGAGAAATAAGAAGAGATATAAAATTAACTAATGATAGAGTTAGAGTTGAACTTAATAAAATAATACAATCTAGCACATATAAAAATATGTTGCAAGACCCTGTTATTACAGTTAAAAGTGATAGATATTGTATACCCGTTAAGGCAGAATATAAAAACTCTTTTTCAGGTATGGTACACGACCAATCGGCAACAGGTGCTACTGTTTTTATGGAGCCTACAAGTGTTGTTATGCTTAACAACAAAATAAAAGAATTACATTCAGATGAATTACAAGAAATAAATAGAATACTTAAAAAGTTATCTGAAATGGTAAATGAGCATAGAGATATTTTACTTAGTAATTTAGTTATTTTAACAGAAATTGATTTTATATTTGCAAAAGGGGAATACTCTATAAATATTAATGGTACAGAACCTATTTTTAATGAAAAAGGATATATAAATATTAAAAAAGCAAGACACCCACTATTAGACCCTACAACTGTTGTATCGACAGATATTTATTTAGGTGATGAGTTTACAACACTTCTTATAACAGGGCCTAATACTGGTGGTAAAACGGTATCTTTAAAAACAATAGGATTATTTACATTAATGGGACAAGCAGGACTTCATATTTCTGCTTTTGATAAATCTGAACTTGCTGTTTTTGACAATGTATTTTCTGATATAGGTGATGAACAAAGTATTGAGCAAAGTCTTAGTACATTTTCTGCACATATGACAAATATAGTATCTATATTAAATGAAGTAACTGATAATTCTCTTGTACTTTTAGATGAGTTAGGAGCAGGTACAGACCCAACAGAGGGAGCGTGTCTTGCAATGGCTATTATACAATATTTGCACGATAGACAAATAAGAACAGCAGTTACTACACATTATAGTGAATTAAAAGTATTTGCTATATCAACTGAAGGTGTATCAAATGCATCTTGTGAATTTGATGTTCAAACACTTAGACCAACTTATAGACTTTTAATAGGTGTACCTGGTAAAAGTAATGCTTTTGCTATTTCTAAAAGATTGGGTTTACCAGATTATATTATAGAAGATGCAAAAAATTTACTTAGTAAAGAAGATACTAAATTTGAAGATGTTATTACAGACCTTGAAATAAACAAAAAATCTTTAATGATAGAAAAAGAAAGAGCAGAAAGTTACAGATTAGAAGCAGAAAGACTTAAAAAAGATGTAGAGAATCAAAAACAAAAAACTAGAGAGCAAAAAGAAAAAATATTATTTAAAGCTACTGAAGATGCAAAAAGAATAATTGCTCAAGCTAAAATTGATGCTGATAATATTGTAAAAGAAATTCAAAAATTGGCTAAAGAACAAGCTAATCAAAATGACATTAATAATCAAAGACAAAAATTAAAAGATAAACTTTCAAAACTAGATAGTAGATTAGAAAAATTTAATAGTAAAAATGCTCAAAAGCGTGTTACACCTAAAGACCTTAAAAAAGGTGATAGAGTGTTTATTCATTCATTAAATCAATCTGGTACAGTAACAAGTCCACCTAATCAAAAAGGTGAAGTTATGGTTATGGCAGGTATTATGAATATAAAAGCAAATATAAAAGATTTATCTATTGATACAAATTATATTGAACCTAAAAAAGAACCTCCAAAACCTAAAAAGACAGCTAGTTTTAAAAATAATAAGGCTATGAATGTATCTTATGAAATAGATTTAAGAGGGCTTTATGTAGATGAAGCAATAGAGAAAGTTGATAAATTTATAGATGATGCATTTTTAGCTGGTATGGATACCATAAGCCTTATACATGGTAAAGGCACAGGGGCTTTAAGAACTGGTATACATGAATATTTAAGACGTCATAGTAGAGTTAAAAAATATCGTTTAGGTGAATTTGGTGAAGGTGATGCAGGTGTTACTATTGTAGAACTTAAGTAACAATTTATTAATAAATAAAATATTAAAATTAAAAAAATATTCATTTTTATTTAATATTTAAATGTTAAAATCTTTTATAGTATTTTAAAAGGGAGAAGATTTTATGAGTAAACTAAAAATTTTAGTAGTAGATGATGATGAACATATTGCAGAGCTTATAAGTTTATATTTAAACAAAGAAGGTTATGAAACAAAAGAAGTTTATAGTGGGCGAAAAGCTATTGAAGAATTTTCTAATTTTTCCCCACATTTAGTGTTACTTGATATTATGTTGCCAGAAGTAGATGGTTATCAAGTATGTAGAGAAATTAGAAAAATAAGTTCTGTTCCTATAATAATGCTTACTGCTAAAGGTGAAATTTTTGATAAAGTTTTAGGGCTTGAGCTTGGAGCAGATGATTATATAGTTAAGCCTTTTGATAGTAAAGAACTTTTAGCAAGAGTAAAAGCTGTTCTTAGAAGATTTGATAAAAAAGAAGATAATAATCAATCTAATCAAATAGTAGTGCCTAATATGACTATTAATCCTTCAACTTATGTTGTAACATATCACGGAACAGCATTAGAATTACCACCAAAAGAATTTGAGCTTTTAAACTTTTTAGCACAACACCCTAATCAAGTTTTTACTAGAGAGCAACTTCTTGATAAAATTTGGGGTTATGAGTTTATAGGTGATACTAGAACAGTAGATGTTCATGTTAAAAGACTTAGAGAAAAAATGCCTTATGAAGATGTTTGGAGTTTAAAAACTGTTTGGGGTGTTGGTTATAAATTTGAAAATAAATAAAAGTTATTAAAAGTATTTTTTATATTGAAAAAATCATTATTTATAATTTTTTTATTGATATATATTTTGTATTGTGATAAAATAAAAAAAGTGATTTTTTTAGGAGGATTAAATTATGGAAGAAACAACAGTGCAAGAAACAACAGCACAAGATGATAATACAGATACACAAGAAACTACTTTAAAAATTGAGCCAAGAGTGGCAGGTGGAGAAGAAGCAGAAAGTGAAACACTTTCTATTGAACCAAGAGTAGTAGAAGGAGAAGTAGTAGAAGGTAAAACGGAACAAGCTAGTACAGATAGTGAAAATGGAAATAGTGAGAGTACAGGTGAAACATCTTCAGATACAAGTACAGAAACTACAACAGCAACACAAACACCTTCTGAAACAAATAGTATGAGTATACCTTTTATTGGACTTTCTATTATACAATGTGTAATTGCGTTTCTCCTTATTGTAGTTGTTTTACAACAATCTAAATCAGCATCAGGTATGACATCTAGTACTATGATAGGTAATGGAGATAATCAATCATATTGGAGCCAAAACAAAGGTAGAAGTAAAGAAAGTAAATTAGCTAGAATGACTGTTATATTAGGTGTTATATTCTTTATTATAACAATTACTTTAGGTCTTATAAGATAATATAATTTTAAAATTAAATAAAATATTGGAGGATTTAATTTTCCTATATTTTAGGTAGAGAAACTTTAGTAGATATAGTTAATATAATATAACTTCTTTAATATATTATATAGTTAAGTAATTTATAATATAGGGTTTAATTAATAAAAAATTAAATCCTATATTTTTTATATTAATTTATTTAATAACTATTGTAAAAAAATATAATAATGTTGTATAATAATTATAAAATTGAAATTTAAAGTATAAAATAACACATAGGAGGTGTTAAAATGTTAGAAGAAAAAAAAGAAAAAATATTAGGATTTATTAAATGTAAAGAATATAAACCTATGAAGATTAATGATATTATGATGCTTATGGAAGTACCAACACAAGATAAAGATTTATTTCAACAAGTAATAAATGAAATGTTAGTTGAAGGAAAGCTTTTTTTAACTCAAAAAGGTAAAATAATGACGCCTGAAAGTTTAAATATGGTTTATGGTACTTATACTAGTACAGCTAAAGGCTTTGGATTTGTTATAGTAGAAAATGATGACATATATAATAAAAAAGATATTTTTATACACGAAAAAAATTCAAATGGTGCTATGCATAAAGATAAAGTATTATGTCAAATTATAGAAGATGATACTGGAAAAAGGCCAGAAGGAATTATTATAAAAGTATTAGAAAAAGGTTATAAACATATTGTTGGTACTTTTGAGCAAAATCAAAGTTTTGGTTTTGTTATACCAGATGAAAAAAGAATGTATAATGATATTTTTATACCTAAAAAGTATACTATGGGAGCAGTTACTGGTCATAAAGTAGTTGTAGAAATTATTAAACAACCTGAAGGGGATAAAAAACCAGAAGGTAGAGTAACTGAAATTATAGGTCATATAAACGACCCAGGAGTTGATATTTTATCAATTATAAAACAATTTGATTTACCAACAGATTTTGAAGATATAGTTTATAAACAAGTAGAAAATATACCAAGTGAAGTTTTAGAAGAAGAAAAAATTAACAGATTAGATTTAAGAAATATTAAAACAGTAACTATTGATGGTGAAGATGCAAAAGATTTAGATGATGCTATAACTATTGAAAAGTTAGATAATGGACATTATAACTTAGGTGTTCATATAGCAGACGTTACACACTATGTTAAAGAAGGAACTCCACTTGATAGAGAAGCTTTAAAAAGAGGTACTAGTGTTTATCTTGTAGATAGAGTTATACCAATGCTACCTCATAAATTATCTAATGGTATATGTTCTTTAAATCAAAAAGAAGATAGATTAGCTTTAAGTTGTATTATGGAAATAGATAAAAATGGTAATGTTGTAAATCATCAAATAGCAGAAACTATTATAAATGTTGATAAAAGAATGAGTTATACTATTGTAAATGATGTTTTAACTAATGAAGATAGTTGTTATTTAGAAGATAACAAAGAGTTTTTAAATATGTTTAAAACTATGGAAGAACTTAGAAATATACTATTACAAAAGCGTATAAAAAGAGGTGCTATTGAATTTGATTTTGAAGAAGCTAAAATTCTTTTAGATGAAAATAGAAAACCTATTGAAATAAAATTATATGATAGAAATGTAGCAACTAGTATAATAGAAGAATTTATGCTTATTGCTAATGAAACTGTTGCTGAACATTATTATTGGTTAGAGCTACCTTTTGTATATCGTTCACATGAAGAACCAGATATAGAAAAAGTTGAAGAAATGGCCGAGTTTATTTCTAAATTTGGTTATAAATTAAAAGGTAGTAATATTCATTCTAAAGCATTTCAAAAGTTGCTTGATAAAGCTAAAGGAACACCTGAAGAAATGATTATAAGTAGAGTTGTTTTAAGAAGTTTTAAACAAGCTAGATATACTTTTAGAAACGAAGGTCATTTTGGACTTGCTGCAAACTATTATTGTCATTTTACTTCACCTATAAGACGTTACCCTGATTTACAAATACACAGAATTATAAAAGAAAATATAAGTGGAAAATTAGATGAAAAACGAATAAATACACTTAGTAAAAAATTGCCTGATGTTTGCCTTAAATGTTCTACTAGAGAGCGTGTAGCAGATGATGCTGAAAGAGAAACTTGTCTTGTTAAAAAAGTTGAATTTATGGAAGATAAAGTAGGACAAATTTTTGAAGGTGTTATATCTAGCGTTACAAGTTGGGGTATATATGTAGAATTACCTAATACAGTTGAAGGTATGGTTTCTCCTAAAACCATTGAAGATGATTATTACTACTATGATGAAAAAAATATGCAATATTTTGGGGAAAAAACAGGTAAAAGATATTGTTTAGGTGATGTTGTTAAGGTAAAATTAGTAGATACTAATTTATATGAAAGAACTATTGATTTTAAATTTGTTAATGATGAAGATATAGAACAATAAAATTAAAATTACAATTTATAAAAATAACATCTATTTTAGGTGTTATTTTTATGTTTTAATACTATTATTTACATTAAATTATTACAGTTTTATTTCAAATTTAAAAATATGTTGGAATTATGTAAAAAAATTTGTTATAATATAAAAAGTACAAGAAAAATAATGGAGGCTTTTTATGTTGAAATTTAAAAATAACTTTCTAATTTTTTTAACATTCATTTTTATTTTAATGTTAAATTTTAGTGTTTTTGCAGCACCATATGTAAACTTAAAAATAACTTATGATGGTAAAACTTATACATATAATGAAGAAAAAGTTTATTTATATGTAAACTCAGAAAAAGTAGAAAAATTACCATTAGAGCCAATTATTATCAATGATTATACACTTGTACCTGCTAGAGAAACTTTTGAAAAAGTGGGGGCAGAAGTTACTTGGATAAAGGAAAGTCAACAAGTACAAGTAGTATATAAAGATTTAGTTGTTCTTATGAAAATAAATGATGTTAATGCTACTGTTAATGGACAACTTTTTAAAATGGATATACCACCTAAACTTATAAATGGTAAAACAATGATACCTGTTCGTTTTGTAAGTGAAGCTATAGGTCTTACTGTAAATTGGAATGGTAATAGTAGAATAATAAATATTATTGAAAGACCACAACAAGATACAACAACAGAAACAACTACAATTAATGTGGTAACAGAAACAACAACAGTATCTCAACCAAATATTGTTATAGAAAGTATAGATATGCCAGACTCTGATGAAAGAACTTTTGGTATATATGCAAATGGAAAAATTGAAAAATTTGAGCAAGTAATATTAGAAGATGGTTCTGTTGCAATAGATATATATAATTCTAAACATATTTTATCACAAACAAATATGACTAGTGTTACAGAATTTGTTTCTAATGTTTCAGTAGAAAGTAGAGAAAATAATATAACTAGATTTATTTTTAAAACAACAAGTTCTGTTTTAAATAATAATTTTTTATCTAAAGATGGCAAAATATTATATGCTAATTTTGGTGGAAATCCTATAGAAAAAATAGAGGCATATAATGATGGTACTAATGATATATTAAAAATATATGGGGAATATGAACCAAAAGTAAATGTATCTAAACAAGAAACTATTGCTTCTATGGATATAAAAGTTGAAAATGCTTCACTTGTTAATTTAACAGAAAATATTAAAGATACTAAATATATTGATAAGTTAGATTATAGTAAAAGTACAAATATACTTGTTAATATAGAAGCTAGTTTAAAAGAAAATGCTAAATTTGATGTTAAAACAGAAGATAATATAGCCATTATTACAATAGGACAAGATATAGGTAATACAAATAATAATGGCAATAATAATGATAGTAATAATAATAACAATAATTCTAATATTGGAAATGAATCAAATGGAAGTGTTACTTCTAGTAGACAATTTAAAATAGAGAAAAATTCAAGTGTGTCTATTAATATAAATAATATTAAACATACAGATAATTACACTAAGAAAGAATATGTTTTAACTTTTGATAAAGATATAACTTCTTTAATAAGCTTAGGTGAACACCAAGTTAATAATGAGCTTGTAGATAAAATATTAGTTGAAAATATTTCAGGTGTTACACAAATAACTTTAAAATGTAAAAAAATAACAGCTGTTAATGTTACAGAAGATAATAATTATATATATATTAATATGCTTCACCCTAAAGAAAAATATAAAAATATTGTTGTTATAGACCCAGGACACGGTGGTGCAGATTCAGGTGGTACTGGAAATGGTTTAACAGATAGAGATGTAAATCTTGCAATTGCTCTTAAATTAAATCCATTATTTGAAGCAAATCCAAATATTAAAGCATATTTTACAAGACTTGAAAATGTTTATCCTAGTTATGATGATAGAACTAATATGTCAAATGAAGTTGGTGATATTTTTGTATCAATACATCAAAATGCTACAACAAATACATCTGCAAATGGTACAGAAACATATCATTTAAAACCTAATACAGATGATAGAGGCCTTACAAGTAAGGCATTAGCTGAAATATTCCAAAAAAATCTTTTAGAAGATTTAGGATTATTGGATAGAGGTGTAAAAACTAACAATTATATTGTTCTTAGAAATAATAAAGTGCCTTCTATCTTATGTGAAATAGGATTTTTAACTAATGCTTCAGATGCTAGTAAATTAGGTAACCCAGAGTTTCAACAAAAAGTAGCACAATCTCTTTATGATGCAACTGTTGAAGTATTTGAAAAATATCCAAGCAAAAGATAATATTATTATAAAATAAGGTATAATTTTTGAAGTTATACCTTATTTTTATATTTATAATAAAATTATTAAAAGTTATTGACATATTTATTTACTTATGGTATACTATACGAGTAATTTATATTTGCGGACATGGCGGAATGGCAGACGCGCTAGACTTAGAATCTAGTTCCTAGGAGTGTGGGTTCAAGTCCCACTGTCCGCATATTTAAGACCACTTTTTAGTGGTCTTTTTTACATTTTAAATATTATTGCACTAATACTTCATAAATATATTAGATAATATTAATATAATTATCATATAATATATGAATAGGAGGTATTAATTTAAAATTATGAAAAAAGATACAGAAAAATTTAATTTAGATGAAAATAAGTTTACAAATGAAAGTGAATTAGAATATCCAACAGAAGAAGATTTTATTGATATAAAAGTTTTAAATAATAATACTAGACTTTTAAACGAAAAAAAAGTTGATATAGAAAGTATTGAAAATGTAGCAAGAGAAAGTACTCCTATGGCTATAGAAAATGCTGTTAAAAATATTAATAGTGGAGTTTCACAAAATTTACAAGGTGTTGCTAAAGAGTCTAGTCAATATAATATTGAAAATAAAGTAAAGTCAATAGAAGATAAAGTTAAAAATTTAGATAAAATTATTAATGATTCTATAAGTAACAATAAATTTCAAAAATGGACTTCTTTAAGTAATATAAATGAACGCTCTACAGTAGTAAATATTAATTATAGTGGTGAAAAAGAGTTATTAAATGTAAGTGGTTCTGGTAATTTAATTATGTGTGCTTTTGATTTATCTTCTGCTTGGAATGAACAAAATACTACATCAGATAAAATAGTATTAAAAATAGAAATTGATGATGAAGTTATTTTAAATTTAGGAGTTAAATTAGCAAAACGTATTAGTAATTATACAATAATGTCTCAAGTAGGTATAATAAATGATTCATTTATAACTTTATATGAAGAAAGGGTTAGAGGCAAAACTAGTGCGTTACCTATGTATAGAACAGGTCAAATTGTTCGTATGTTTTTAGCAACATCTAGATTTTTAAGCCTTGGTAGTCAGGAGCAACAAGTATCTATATCAGGTGGTTTTAATTATGGTGATTCTTTAAACTTTGTATATTTAGATGGTAATGTTGTATTACAACAACCTATACCTTTTGCAAGAAAATTAAGAGTATCTGCACATACAACTAAAGTATTAACAGGTAGTATAACTATGATGCATATTTATAATTTAAACTAATTTATGAGGTGTTTTATGAAAGTTATTGAACAATATGAAGAAAATGGTTACATAATAAAAAAATATGAAAATGGAAGTGTAGAAAAAATTATTATATCTTCTGAAGAAATAAATAATCAACAAGAAGACATAGTTATAGATTATAATATAGCTAAAATAAATACAGATTTAGAATATATAAAATGTATATTAGAAGAATAATAAAAGGAGAAAATTTAATGAATAATTTATATTTAAGTTGTAAAAGTTTAATAATATCTAAAAATTATGATTTAGAAGATATGAATAAAAAATTAGATATGTATTTAAAAAAGAATAAAATAACAAAAATTCAATATGATGAATTAAAAAATATGCTTTAAAAAAATGGATAAAGATTTTATAAATCTTTATCCATTTTTAATAAAAATTAAATTAATTTATTAATAAATAAAAAATATATTGCCTTATATTATAAATATGTTATAATAAAATTGCTAAAGAAGGAGAGATATAAAATGAATGAAAAACATAAAGGTATTTTTAAATTTGGCCCACCACATATAATAGTATTTAGCTTTTTTATTGTAATTTTAATAGGAACATTTTTATTAAACTTACCTATTGCAAGTAAAAGTGGTGAAAGTATAGGTTTTATAGATGCTATGTTTACTGCTACTTCAGCTGTTTGTGTTACAGGTCTTGTAGTTGTAAATACATATTTTCATTGGACTTTATTTGGAAAAATAATTATATTACTATTAATTCAAATAGGTGGCTTAGGTTTTATGAGTTTATTTACCATTATATTAGTATTTTTAGGTAAAAGAATAACTTTAAAAGGAAGAATATTAATACAGGAGTCTTTTAATCTAGCTACTTTTAAAGGTATAGTAATGTTTTTAAAAAAAATTATAAGAGTTACATTTATTATAGAAGGTATAGGAGCTGTAATTTTATCTTTAAGATTTGTACCAGAATATGGTGTTAAAGGTGGTATATTTAGAGGAATTTTTCATTCTATATCAGCTTTTTGTAATGCAGGTTTCGATATTTTAGGTAGTAATAGTCTTATACCTTATTCTACAGACTATATTATAAATATAACTATAATGTTATTAATTATATTAGGTGGCTTAGGATTTACTGTTTTAATAGACATTAATAATTATATTAGATATAAAATAAATAAGTTTAGAAAAAACAAAACAAAATTATTTGTTATGTCATTACATTCTAAATTAGCTTTAACTGTTACAGCTATATTAATATTACTTGGTATGGTATTAACATTTATTATTGAATATAATAATCCAAAAACATTGGCAAATCTTAGATTTGACCAAAAATTATTGGTGTCATTATTTCAATCTGTTACACTTAGAACAGCTGGTTTTGATGCTATTGGACAAGCTGATTTAAATTATGGTTCAAAATTTTTAGCTATTATATTAATGGCTATAGGTGGTTCACCTGGAGGAACAGCTGGTGGTATAAAAACTGTAACAATTGGGGTATTAGTTTTAGCAGTTATATCTGTTATAAGAGGTAAAGATAGTATAATAGCATTTAAGAAAACTATAAGTATTTCTACTATACAAAAATCATTAGCTATTATTATTATGATGATGACTTTAATTTTTACTGCTACTATTATTTTAACAATGACAGAAAAAGGAATTGGTATACAATTTGATTTTATTGATATATTATATGAAGTTTCATCTGCTTTAGGTACAGTAGGTTTATCAACAGGTATTACTTCTAGTTTATCTTTTGTAGGTAAAATTGTAATAATATTATGTATGTTTATAGGTAGATTAGGTCCTATAACAATTATATTAGCATTATCTTTTAGAAAACGTAGTAAGAAAAATGTTATACATTATCCAGAAGAAAAAGTTATAGTTGGATAATATGGAGGATAAAATGGGAAGAAATAAACAATTTGCCGTTCTTGGTTTAGGAAGATTTGGAGAAAGTGTAGTTAAAACATTAGTTGAAAATGATTGTGATGTTTTATGTTGTGATAAAGATTTAGAAATTGTAAATGAAATGTCAAAATATGGTTGTCATTCTATTCAAGCTGATGTTACAGATGTTCATGTTTTAGACCAATTTGGTATAAATAATTTTGATGTTGTTGTTGTTGCTATTGGTGAAGATATGGAAAGTAGTATTTTAGCTACTATGATGGCTAAAGAATTAGGAGCAAAATTTGTAATAGCTAAAGCTAAAAATGATATTCAAAAATCTATATTAGAAAAAATAGGAGCAGATAGAGTTGTTTTACCAGAAAGGGATATGGGAGTTAGAATAGCTAATACTCTTATTACAACTAATATTATAGATTATTTAAATTTATCCGATAAATTTGCTATTGTTGAAATACAACCACATAAAAATTGGATAAATCATTCTATTTTAGATAGCAATATTCGTGCTAGATATGGTTTAAATATAGTAGCTATAAAAAGACAAAAACGTATAATAGTTTCTCCTTTACCAAATGAAGTAATAGAAGAAGGGGATATTTTAATAGTTGTAGGTAAAAATGATTCTATACAAAGGATAAATAAGTAATATTTAGGTGAAAAAATTGATTACAAGTGATAAAAATAAAATTATTAAAGATATAATAAAGTTAAAACAAAAGAAAGAAAGAGAAAAAACAGGTAAATTTTATGTAGAAGGAGAAAGAATAATAAATGAAATTCCTTCAAATATAAATGTTGAAATGTATATTTTTTCTGAACAATTTTATAATAATTTATTAAATAAAGATAAATATTCTTATGTACAAAATATAATTGTTACAAATGATATTTTTAAAAAAATTAGTGATACAATAAACCCTCAAGGTATAATAGCTATTTGTAATATAACTAAAAATAGTATAGAAAATATTAAAATAAATAATAGTAGTTTTTTTGTAATATTAGACAGAATTTCTGACCCTGGTAATATGGGTACTATAATAAGAACAGCAGAGGCTTTAGGTGTTGATACTATATTTTTATCTAAAGGATGTGTTGATTTATATAATGACAAAGTTATAAGGGCTACTATGGGTTCTATATTTCATATCAATATTATTGAAAATTGTGATTTAGATATATTAATAGACAATCTAAAAGAAAATAATGTTAATGTAGTTTGTACTTATTTAGAAGGTGGTAAAGCTCCTTATGAAATAGATTTTAAAAAATCTACAGCTATATTAATTGGTAATGAAGCTAATGGTGTTTTAGAACAATATAAAAATAAATCTAATGAACTTGTAAAAATACCTATGATTGGTAAAGTTGAATCTATGAATGCATCTATATCTTCTGCAATTATTTTTTATGAAGTTTTAAGCCAAAGATTAAAAGGTTAATTATGGTTTTAGATTTATTTGAAAAGTATAATATAGATTATAGTATAAAAACTATTTATATAGGATTAAGAACAAATTTTATATGTAGAAGAGAATTAGAAAATTTTGCAATAGATTTGATAGGATTAGATGAATATAAAGATAATACTTTTATTAATGATTTAATATTTGAAATAGATAATATGAATATGGATATTATTTTATGTGGTATAGAACAGACATTTAATTTAAAAGAATTTAAATATAGTGATGATGAGTTTAAAGAGTTTTTAAAAATACAATATATTATGATTTTAAATGAGTTACAAAATTTAGAAAATAATAAAATAGATAGTATAATTAACCTTTTTGATAATTTAATACACGCTTTTTATTTACTTTATAATCTTTCTAGAAAAGATTATAATATGCCCAAAATAGCAGAAGAAAATATGCTTGAATTAGAAGATATTTTATGTGACATTTATCCTACAATAGAAAACACTAAAAGTGATTTTCAAAAACTTTATAATTATATGGATAAATTAAAAATGAAAATTGTTTAATGTAGAGGTGATACACTTGTATATAACTTTAAATATGTTTAAACAATTTAATATAAGTTATAATATAAACACTATTTATGTTGCTATTAAGTTAAATTTTATGTTAATAGAAGAAATAGTAGATTATGTAATAGATTTAATGGGAAAAGATGAATATAAAGATAATACTTTTATTAATGATTTAATATTTGATATAGATAAAATGACTAAATTTAATGTTATTTCTGGTTTAGAAGATACTTTCAATTTATATGAAACACTAAATCAAGAAATTTTAATAAAAGAACTAGAAAAAATAAAAGATGTATTATTTTTATATACTAAAGGTACAATAAAAGAAGAAAATTATAAATGGGTAATGAGTAGAGAAGGTGAATATTTTAATAAAATAGAAGAATTATTAGCTTATATTTATGAAGATTTTATTACAATATATTCTCAATTAGATATTTACTTCTGTATTAAAAATTTTTCTTATAGAGGTATACCAAAAATTGTAGCAAAAGATTTAGAAGAAATAGAAAAATTTGTTTATTATATGCCAAAAAAAGATAATAATAAATCTATTTTAGAAAACTTTTATGATTATATAGAAAAAATAGAACTTAAATATAATTAAGGAGGGATATTTTGCAAAGAATAGATTGGGATACATATTTTATAGAAATAGCAAAAGTCATTGCAAAAAGGGCATCTTGTTATAGAAGACAGGTAGGGGCAGTTATTGTAAAAGATAATAGTATAATTTCAACAGGTTATAATGGAGCTCCTAAAGGTGTTTTAGATTGTTTTGAAATGAATGAATGTATAAGAGATAAACAAAATATACCAAGTGGGAAAATTTATGAAGTATGTATGTCTTTACACGCTGAAAATAATGCTATAACACAATGCGCTTCTAATGGTGTATCTTGTAAAGGTGGTACTATTTATATAACACATAGCCCTTGTTCTATGTGTTTAAAACAAATTATAAATGCAGGTATTAAACGTATTGTAGCAATAGAAAAATATCCAGATGAATTTAGTGATAAACTTATAAAAATGGCAAATATAGAATTTGTATTATTTAAAGATAAGGAGTAAAATTATGAATAAAGTAACAACAACTATTTTTGAAAGAGCATATCAATCTTATTTATGTGGTGGAGATGTTTATACTTATAGATTTGAATCTAAATCACCACTTATGACTAAAAAATATAATGATGCAATAAAGTATTTAGAAGATAATGAGCTTGTTATTGTAAAATTTATGTCTGAAGATAAAGTTAGATTAACTTTAACAGATAAAGGAATAGAATATGGAAATTCAATGTCAGTATAGACTTAAATATTATTTATATTTTTATTGTTTTTAGCTATAGAATTTTTTATAGCTATTTTTGTAAATAATAAATTTAAAAGGTCTTTTTAGGTACTATACCAATATTTTAATAGATTATAGAGAAAGGAAAATAAAATGAAATATATTGAAGAAAATGGAAAAATAATAATGACAGATTTTGATAGTTTTAATATAGAAGAAATACTAGAATGTGGACAATGTTTTAGATTTGAAAAAATTGAAAATATGCATTATACAATAGTTGCTTATAGTAGAGTTTTAAATATAAAACAAGTAGATAATAAGGTAGAATTTTATCCTTGTAATAAAGAAGATTTTGAAAAAATATGGATAGATTATTTTGACTTAAATACAGATTATAACAAAATAAAAGATAGTTTAAAAAATGACCCTATTGTTAAAAAGGCAATAGAATATGCTGAGGGGATAAGAATATTAAATCAAGAACCTTTTGAGTGCTTAATATCTTTTATTATATCACAAAATAATCGTATACCTATGATAAAACAAGTTATAAAAAATATATCTGAAAAATATGGTGTAAAATGTGGAGAAAATTATCTTTTTCCTATATTAGAGCAGTTAAAAGTAGCTACACCAGAAGAACTTAAACTTTGTAAGACAGGTTTTAGAGATAAATATATTTTAGATGCCATACAAAACATAGAAAGTGGTAATGTAATATTAGAAGATTTATTTAATATATCTTCAGAAGATGCAAAAGAACAACTTTTAAAAATAAAAGGGGTTGGAACGAAAGTTGCCGATTGTACTTTACTATTTTCATTAAAGAAAAATGATGTATTCCCAACAGATGTTTGGGTAAAACGTGTTATGGAATATTTTTATTTTAATGAAGAAGATACATCTATAAAGAAAATACACAGTTTTGCAAAAGAGAAATGGGGAGACTTGGCAGGATATGCTCAACAATATTTATTTTACTATGCAAGAAGTGAAAGAATAGGAACTAAATAGATAATTAAAGGAATTTTAAAAAAATAAAAGAAAATAAACTAAAATAGGCTTAAAATTCTAAAAAATAGGCAAAAATAGTAAAATATAGATATTGCATAAAAGTATATATTAAATTAGTATATAGGTATGGTTAGCACTCTTAATAAAAGAGTGATAATAAAAATTAATGTATCTGGTATAAAATGCATATAAATATAATACATATATTAAGGACAGATACATAAAATTATGGAGGTAATAAGATGAACATTAAACCATTATCAGATAGAGTTGTTTTAAAACATTTAGAGGCAGAAGAAAAAACAAAAGGTGGTATTATTTTAACAGCAGGTGCTAAAGAAAAACCACAAGAGGCAGAAATTTTAGCAGTAGGACCTGGTGCTACTGTTGACGGAAAACTTGTACCAATGCAAGTAAAAGTTGGGGATAAAGTACTTTATTCTAAATATTCTGGTACAGAAGTAAAAGTTGATGGTGAAGAATATATTATAGTTAAAGAAAGTGATATACTAGCTATTGTAGAATAGTTTTAAATATTAGTAATTTTTAGGAGGAAATAAAAATGGCAAAAGATATAAAATATGGTGTTGATGCTAGAAAAGCTTTAGAAGCAGGTGTTAATAAACTTGCAGATACAGTAAAAGTTACATTAGGTCCAAAAGGTAGAAATGTAGTTTTAGATAAAAAATTTGGTACACCTTTAATTACTAATGATGGTGTTACTATTGCTAAAGAAATAGAACTTGAAGACGTATTTGAAAATATGGGTGCACAACTTGTTAAAGAAGTTGCAACAAAAACAAATGACGTAGCAGGTGATGGTACTACAACAGCAACAGTATTAGCACAAGCAATGATACAAGAAGGGCTTAAAAATATTGCAGCAGGTGCTAACCCAATTATTTTAAGAAAAGGTATGTCTAAAGCTACAGAAAAAGCAGTAGAAATAATTAAAGAAATGAGCCAAAAAGTAGATGGTAAAAATCATATTGCAAAAGTTGCATCTATATCAGCAGCAGATGAAGAAGTAGGAGCAATGATAGCAGATGCAATGGAAAAAGTATCTAATGACGGAGTTATTACAGTAGAAGAAAGTAAAACAATGCATACAGAACTTGACCTTGTAGAAGGTATGCAATTTGATAGAGGTTATTTATCAGCATATATGGCAACAGATATGGATAAAATGGTAGCAGAGCTTGAAGACCCATATATTTTAATAACAGATAAAAAAATAACTAATATTCAAGATATATTACCAATATTAGAAGAAATTGTTCAAACAGGAGCAAGACTTTTAATTATAGCAGAAGATGTAGAGGGCGAAGCACTAACTACACTTATTGTAAATAAATTAAGAGGAACATTTAACTGTGTAGCAGTAAAAGCACCAGGATTTGGTGATAGAAGAAAAGCAATGTTAGAAGATATAGCAATTTTAACAGGTGGTACAGTTATATCTGACGAATTAGGACTTGACTTAAAAGAAACCACAATGGATATGTTAGGTAGAGCAAAAACAGTTAAAGTAGACAAAGAAAACACAATAATAGTTGATGGTGCTGGTGATAAAAATTTAATTACAAGTAGAGTAAATCAACTTAAAGAACAAATTGAAGCTACTACTTCAGAATTTGACAAAGAAAAATTACAAGAAAGACTTGCAAAACTTGCAGGTGGTGTTGCAGTAATAAAAGTAGGTGCAGCAACAGAAATGGAACTTAAAGAGAAAAAATTAAGAATGGAAGATGCATTAGCAGCTACAAGAGCAGCAGTAGAAGAAGGAATAATCAGTGGTGGTGGTTCAGCTTATATCCACTGTATACCAGAAGTATCAAAAGTAGTAGAAAGTCTTACAGGAGATGAAAAAACAGGTGCAAATATAATACTTAAAGCATTAGAAGCACCACTTCGCCAAATAGTAAACAATGCAGGACTTGAAGGTTCAGTAATAGTAAGCCAAGTTAAAGGACAAGAAACAAACTATGGTTTCAATGCATTAACAGGTGAATTTGTAAATATGATAGATGCAGGTATATTAGACCCAGCAAAAGTTACAAAAAGTGCATTATTAAATGCAAATAGTGTAGCGTCAACAGTATTAACAACAGAAGCTGTTGTAGCAGATATAACAAAAGAAGAACCAATGATGCCTGGAGCAAATCCAATGGGAATGATGTAATAATAAAAAATAAAAAAAGCCTCAAAAGAGGCTTTTTTTATGCTAAACTTTCCCATTCATCATATAAAGCAGTCAATTCTTCTTCTAGTTTAGTTTTTTCTTCAAAAATTTCTCTTGATTTATAAGGGTTAGTATAAACTTCTTCAAGTGCTAATTGTTCATTAGCTTCATTAATTTTATTTTCAATATCTTCAATTTTTTCTTCTAATTTTTTAATAGCATTTTGTTTTTTTCTAGCTTCGGCTTGAGCTTCTTTTTGAGCTTTCCAGTCTAATTTATTATCAGAAACTTCTTTAGATTGAGTATTTTCATTTATATTTTCAACTTGAGTACATTTTTCTAAATAATAGTCATAGTTGCCTAAGTAAATATTCATTTTATTTTTAGTAAGTTCAATAACTTTAGTAGCAGTATTATTAATAAAAAATCTATCGTGTGAAATATATATACAAGTACCAGTATAATTTTTGATAGCATCTTCTAAAATTTCTTTAGAAACCATATCTAAATGGTTAGTAGGTTCGTCTAAAATAAGAAAATTAGCATTAGAAAGCATAATTTTAGCAAGAGCAACACGCCCTTTTTCCCCACCACTTAAAGTACCTATTTTTTTAAAAACGTCATTACCAGTAAAAACAAAAACAGCAAGAGCATTTCTTATTTCTTCATTTTTAAGATTAGGGTAAGTGTCAGAAATTTCATCAAAGATAGATTTGTCCATATTTAAATTTTGTTGCTCTTGGTCATAGTAGCCAATAACAACATTAGAGCCTAATTTTATACTACCACTATCAATAGGTAATTTTTCCATAATCATTTTGATTAAAGTAGTTTTGCCAATACCATTAGCACCAATAAGAGCAACTTTTTCACCTTTTTTAATATCAAAGGAAATATTACTAAAAAGGTTAAAATCAAAACTTTTACATAAATTTTCAACAGTTAAAACATCATTACCACTTTCTTTTTTAGGTGAAAGAGTAAGACGCATTTGAGCAGGTAAATTATCTGGTTTTTCCATTTTTTCCATTTTATCAAGAAGTTTTTCACGGCTTTCAGCACGCTTAATAAACTTTTCACGATTGTATGAACGAAGTTTCTTAATAATTTCTTCTTGTTTTTTTATTTCTTTTTGTTGGTTTATATAATGTTTTAACATAATTTCTCTAGCAATATGTTTTTTTTCGGAGTAATCAGAGTAGTTACCATTATAAATAGTAGCTTTAGTATTTTCAAGTTCAATAACTTTATTAACAATTTTATTTAAAAAATATCTATCATGAGAAATAATAAAAAGGGCTTTAGAATAAGATTTTAAAAAAGTTTCTAACCATTGAATAGATTTAATATCAAGGTGGTTAGTAGGTTCATCTAAAAGTAAAATATCAGGTTCTTCTAAAAGGATTTTACCAAGAGCTACACGGGTTTTTTGACCACCAGAAAGAAATTTAATTTGTTTAAAAAAGTCATCTTCAGAAAATCCAAGACCTTTTAATACACCTTTAATACGGCTATTATAATCAAAAGAATTGTTTTCACTAAGATATGTAGAAATTTTGTCATATTCTTTAATAATATTTTCAAGTTCAGTATTTTTAAGAGTAGACATTTTAACTTCTAATTCTCTAAGTTTAAATTCCATATCAATAATATTTTTAAAAACAGTTAAAAGTTCATCAAAAAGGGTATTTTCTTCATTAACATTTAAGTTTTGAGAGAAGTAGCCTATTTTAGTATTTTTAGGAATATTAATTTCTCCACTATCTTTAGAAATTTCTCCAATTAATATTTTAAAAAGAGTTGACTTACCAGCACCATTAACACCAACAAGAGCTACTTTATCTTTTTCATTAATATTAAATGATATATTAGTAAGAATATTATTTATACCAAAAGATTTATTTATATCATTACAAGCTAAAATCATTGTAAGCCTCCTATAAAAAAATTACTTATAACAAGTATAACAAAAAATAATAATTTTTAAAAGTGTAAACATTGACAAAAACAAAACAAAGTTGTATAATTTTGTTAAAAGTTTGTTAAAGGAATGGTGATGATGGATAAAAAAGTGTCTATAGCTGTTATTAAACGTTTACCAAGATATTATAGATTTTTAGGTGATTTATTAGATGATGGTATAACAAGAATATCTTCTAAAGAGTTAAGCGAAAAAATGAATGTTACAGCATCACAAATAAGACAAGACTTAAATAACTTTGGTTGTTTTGGACAACAAGGATATGGATACAATGTAGAGCTTCTTTTTGAAGAAATAAAAGAAATATTAGGATTAAATAAAACATATAATTTAGTAATATTAGGTGCAGGAAATATAGGCCAAGCATTATTAAATTATGTAAAGTTTGAAAAAAGAGGGTTTAAATTTATAGGTATATTTGATATAAACCCAAATGTAGTAGGGACAAAAATAAGAGATTTAGAAGTAAAACATATAAAAGAGTTAGAAAGTTTTACAAAAGAAAATAATGTTGATATAGCAGTATTAGCAGTACCAGTAGCAAATGCAAATGAACTATATAAAAATGTAGTTTCATATGGTATAAAAGGAGTATGGAATTTTTCTAATACAGAGTTAGAAAAAGAAAATGGAGTTATAGTAGAAAATGTGCATTTAACAGATAGCCTTATGACATTGGCATATAAATTTAACTCTAATAATTATTTAGACAATTAAAAGGGTGTAGAAAAAATCTACACCCTTAAAACTATACAAAATAATTATATAAAAAATAAAATAAAGTATTGATAAAAATTAAAAGTTTATGGTATAATTATTTTGACACTTTGTGTCGTAGGAGTAATTGTTAAGGTTGTTTCCCCTAAAAAAGGGGGTGATGCTATGAAAATGATTAAAATATTATTTTTTATTATTATTATAGCATTACTTGTTATAATTAACACAGTAACTGTGTATTAAAAACAAAAAAACAACCTAAAGTCTGCTAAACTTTTTAGGTTGTTTTAGAAATTACAATAACCAAAAGGGAAGCAACTAAAATAATTACTCCTTATTTATATTATAATTATAAAACTTATCTTTTATACTGTCAATAGTTAAAAATTAATTAATTTTAAAAGGGTGTAGAAAAAATCTACACCCTTAAAACTATACAAATAATTAAAGTATTACTTTTTATTGTTATTGTAGCATTACTTGTTATAAATAATACAATAATAGTATATAGTTATTAAAAAAACAAATTAAAGTCTGCTAAACTTTTTAGGTTGTTTTATAAATCAAAACAATTAAAAGGGAAGCAACTAAAATAATTACTCCTTATTTATATTATAATTATAAAACTTATTTTTAATACTGTCAATAGTTAAAAATTAAGTAATTTTAAAATGGTGTAGAAGTAATCTACACCTTTTTGTACTATTATTGTTAATAAAGTAAATATTTTTAAATTTATAAGATAAATTAATTTTAAACAAAAGTTTCTCTAGGGATAAAGAGAGCATCATCACCAATATTGATAACAAAGCCTTTAGCATCTGTATCAATTTCAGTAAGCATATAATGAAAATCTTTTAAACTAGCTTCAATAGCAGAAAAAGGATTTTCTTTTTTAAATTTATCAAATTTAGCCCTATCAGTAAAAGCTAAGAAAAGTTTGTTACCTTCACCGTCTTCGATATTAACAAAAGAAACATCAGAATTTTTTAAATCATTAGTAGCTTCTTTATTAACTATAATAACAGGAGAAAGAAATTTAGTATTTTCAAGTTCTCTTTCAAATGTTTCATAGTTTTCGTTAGACTTTTCTTGTAATAAATTTTGCATAGCATTTAAAAAACTTTCACTACAAATGTTAGCCATATTCACACCTCATTTATAATTATTTTATTTAAAAGGGGTATACCCTATAAACATATTATACCCAAAAGAGTTAATTTGTAAAGTATATATTTATTATATATTATAAAGTATATAAAAAATCTTCTTATTTAATATATATAAAAATTAATAAATTAAAAATATTACTGAACTATGACTAATGTTACAAGTAAATTACAAATAGGTCAAACCTATTGCAAAATATTTTAATTGGTGTTATATTATATACAAGCAAGGCAAACAAATAAAAATACCACGCATTATTTAAGAAAAGAGATATAACCTTATTTTTATTCTATTAATCTAACTTCTTGTTTATAGGGGTTAGGCAAAACAACAAAGATTTTTTATAAAATGTTACAATAATATTACAACTTATGAAATACTATTGACTATATAAGTTTGCAATGCTATAATAAATGAGTAAAAACGATAACTAATATGTTTTTTAAAAAAATTAGGAGGAATTATAAAATGAAAAGAAAAATTGCGATTTTATTATCAGGTATAATGGTTGCAAGTGCTGTACCTATGACTGCAAGCGCTGCTAGATTAGACCCAGATAAAGTTTTAAATGCTTCATTCTCTAAAGTGAATGAACCAATAGATATTGATGCTTATAATGCATTCTCTGGTAGCATTTCAAATTATCCAGATTATATTAATAACTCTACAGATGTTAGACCACCTTCTCAAAATCTTCTTAGAAAATTACCAGCATCTGGTGAAGAATTACTTAAAGAAACTTTAGCAAGTAGAAAAAGTGTTGTAAAAATCGACCTTACAGAAAACATTAGTGGTTCTGTATTAGTAAACCCTACTTTTAGAGTTACTTTAGAAAATGGTAGTTTTGATGAAACTTATTTACAAAACTATTTATATACAAACACTAACAAAGGCAAAGCTGTTTCTTGGTTAGATGCTATGTATGGTGATGACAAATCAGGAACTCAAGCTACAACTTTAGAACAAATATATAAAAATATTATAGCTACTAATGTTGATGAAACTTCAGGTACTGATGCTAACTATGTTAAAGCTCCAGAAAATCAAGTTTGGGTAGAGGCTGGTTCAGTAGGAACTACAAAAGGTACACCAATTGAAGCTACTTTTTCATCTACAACAGGATCAACTTTATTAGATGGTTTAACAAAAGTGAGACATGCAGCAACTGAGCTTGCAAGTAATACATCTGCTACTTATCAATTAAGGAACAGTAGTGGTGAAATTACAGATACAAATCCAAGTTCACCTACAAATGGTCAAGTGATTGCTAAGCTTGAGGCTAATAATCCACAAGGTTTTGTTAAATTATATAATCATATTAATGGAACAGACTTTATAGATTATGCTGCTCTTTCTAGTGCTATTAAAGATGAATATATAGCTGAAAGAACTCAAGGTTATAAAGATCCTTCTATTGATTTAGCTAACATTCCTTATACTTTCCAAAGAATAAGTGATAAAGAAGCTATTGTAACTGTTAATGCTACTCTTACAGATGCAGATAAAAAGCTTACTTTTAAAGTTCCAAATACTACAACAGTAGATAAAACATCTTTAAATAATGTTAAGATTACTGATGGTACTGATAATATGGGTACTGCAACTTTAGGGTTTGATGTAACTGGTTTATCTACTATGACAGATGTTGTTATTGAAGGTACAAATGGTGCAGGTGCTCATACAGTAGTTGAAAAAGAAATTACTGTAGAAAATCCTTACATTGCATTACCTTTAGGTGGTGTTGTAGCTGATAGCGAAGGACCTGTTAAAGCTAAAATTACTGCTGACTATACAGACAAAGTTACTGCTAAAGAATTTGTTCTTAATGTAGGTAGTGAATCTGGTACTACTTCTTTAGTTTACAACAATTCAGATGTAAGAACTTTTGAAGACCAAGTAGAATTAGGTAAAGTATTAGTTAAAGAAAATTCTAGAAATACACTTGGTAAAGATACAGACTATAATAGTACTTCTAAAAATGGCGTAAAAGATAGTTTACAATTTGACCTTAAATTAAATAGTGGTTTCAAATTTACTAATAAAACTATTTCTCCTACTAGCAATGAAATAGATTATAAAAATGAAATTAAACTTGCTTTAGAAGCAGCTAGTGCTGTAAGCATTACTCAATTAGAAGCAGAAGCTGATATTAAAGCTGAATATATTAATGAAAACCACATTAGAATTACTATAACTCCTAAATCTGGTCAAAAAGGTTTAGAAACATTTGGTGCTAACCGTCAATATCCTATCGGTATAGCTGTTGAAAAATTAGATATTAAACCAGTTAGCGATAATATCTATGGTGATGCTACAATTACTGTTTCTGGTGATGGTATCAACACTCAAAGCACAACAGTAGCTAAAAGAGAAAAATTAGGTTTCCAATTAAAAACTTTAAAAGATCCTAAAGAAATTGTTTCTGGTAGACACTATACTCAAGATGGTAGAAATATGACTGATAGTGATAACACTACAGTTGAAATTCAATTCTCTGAAGGTGTTCCTAACACATTAGTAGAATCTAGAAACTTAGACTTTACTCTTCCAGAAGGTGTTAAAATTGCTGATGTAGAAGTTTCTGATTATAAAAACCTTAAAGATATTGGTGATAACAACTTTGAAATTATCAACAATGGTAGAACTTTAAGATTAAGAAGAATTGACAACACTAACAATCAATATGGAAGCAAATATTCTGTAGCTGATAAAGTTAACAAAGTTGCTAGCTTCAAAATGAAATTAGATTTATCTGTTGAACCAGGTTTCACAGGTGATATTAAACTTGGTGTAACTGGTGGCGGTCAAAGCGATACAGTTGAAACTGTTGTAGCTAAAGCAATCAACCCAGTTGAAGTTAAAACTTCTACTACTAAAGTTAACTTAGGTTACCAAGATTACAACACAGCTGATATTACAATCACTGAAAATAGACCAGGTATGTTATTAGCTGATAGAGAAGTTAAATTAGAATTAAAAGCTCCTTATGGTGTTCAAGAAGTTGGTTTCTCTCAAGCTAAATTAGAAGTTAGTGGTGATGAATTATCTGTTAAAGATAGAGACTTCAGCGTTAGCAATGGTGTAATTAAATTCAAAGTTGATAGAAGCTCAAATAAAAACCCAGCTACTATTACTCTTAAAAATGTAAAAATTGGTTCTACTCGTTCTGTACCATATGGTAGCTACAACTTATCTTTAAGTGGTGATGCTATTATCAACAACTACCAAAAAGGTGGTAAAGATGATAGAGGATACTACACTCCATTCATCTATGATAAAGATGTAAGTGTTCTTGATAACAACTACAACACTAATATCTCTTCTAGTACTTCAAACAGTGCTGCTGATACTCAAAGAGCTATGAACGGTTTAAGAGTTCAAGATAAAGTTGACCATTACGAAATCAAAGATTACGTAAACGTTGTTACTGAAACTGGTACTTTTGATAAAACTGTTAAAGTATCTGTAGGTGATAAAACAGTTCTTATCGGTGACCAAGCTGTAGATATGGACGTTGCTCCTTATATCCAAGCTTCTAGCAATAGTACAATGGTTCCTTTAAGATTCGTTTCTGTTGCTTTAGGTGTAGATACAGCTAATGTTACTAACCCAGATGATTCTAACAAAATCGCTTATGATGTAAATACTAAAACTGCTACAATCTACTATGGTGCTGGTACAGGTCAAAAAATTATTCAATTCCAAGCTGGTAGCAACATTATGACAGTAGATGGTACTAGAATTCCTATGGAATATGGTGTTAAAGCTGAAATCAAAGATAGCAGAATGTTCGTTCCTTTCAGAGCTTTAGGTCAAGCTTTAGGTGTAAATGTTACTTGGGATGCTGACAGCAAAGCAGCTATTTACAATGCTGACAATGCAAGAAATGCAAACAATAACAATACAACTGCTACTGAAAGTACTACTCAAACTACAACTGCTTCTACAACAACAGAAAGCACAACTAAATCTGATAGTACTACTCAAAGCACTACAGCTTCTGATAGCACAACAACAGAAAGCACAACTGCTAAACAATAATTTAATAGTACGTTATTTTAAAAAGTCTCCCTTTTGGGAGGCTTTTTTTATGGTTGTATACTGTTTTTAGTGATAGAAAAAAATATCACTAATAAAAAACAGTGTACAGCCTTTTTTTATTGTGCATTTTTATTATTTAGAATATTTGCAAATTAAGGGGGTGATAAAATGAATTTAGTTGTAATTGAAGATGATGACGAAAAAATTATTTTAGAATATAAAGATATAAAATGTTCTTTTTGTAACAACAAAGATATTGTTATACAACAAAAATATAAAGATGTTTGTTTAAATAAAAAAGGAATAAAAGAATTTTTAAAAAAGGAAGTCTATATTAAAAAAAATAAATATAGATGTAAAAAATGTAATAAAATTTTTACAATTAATACATTATTTCCAGATAGGATATTTGATGAAAATTTAAAACCTATATTAAGAATAATGTTAGATAAAAATTTATTAAAAGTATTTGAAATGAATGAAAACATTTTAAAAAAATTAAATATTGATGACAAGTGGTCATTACTTAGAGCTAATAAAACATTAACAGTTATTAATATTTATACTTTAGAAATTAGAGAATTTTTAAGAGTATTAAAAAATAAAACTGAAACAAAATTTATAAATGGTAAACAAGTTACTTTTATAACAAAAGAAATTGAATATAGTCCGTTTGAAAGGAAACGTAAAGATAGGATTACATATAGAAGAAAATAAGTTAAATATTTAATAAAAACCAGACTAATATTGATTAGTATGTGGTCTATTATGGGAGGATAATATGAATTTTGAAAATGAAAAGTTTTTAAAAGTATATAAGTTTTTATTTGAAGATGAAAAATTTATTAAATTATCAATAGATGCAAAAGTTATTTACTCTATAATGTTAGAGAGAAATTATTTAAGTATTCAAAATAATTTAAGAGATGATAGTGGTTATTATATAATTTTAAGAATTACAGAAATTCAAAAAATATTAAATTGTGGAAATCAAAAAGCAGGAAAAATATTAAATGAGTTAGAGTTGGTTGGCTTAATTGATAAAAGAAAGCAAGGGTCAAGTAACCCAGATTTAATATATTTAAAAAATTTTAAAGTGAAATGTGAAAATCAAAAGTGTGAAAATCACACTACAAATGATGTGAAATGTGAAAATCAAAAATGTGAAAATCACATTTATAATAAGACTAATATTAATAAGACTAATATTAATAAGACTAATATTAGTAAGAATAATATACAATCTGGAGCTTTAGCTCCAGATAATAATAGAGTTGTGAAAATCACAACTCAAGAGCAGGGACAAAAACAAATATTTAAAATACCATTAAAAAATGGAGATTATTATACATTGTATCAAGAACAAGTAGAATTTTATAAAAGTTTATATCCAAATATTAATATTGAGCAGGAGTTAAGGAATATTATTGGGTGGAAT